>Ga0182027_10000103_pt1 | contig 131482 bp, 123 predicted proteins | sample 712E1DmetaG_FD_121300 | JGI IMG/M metagenome (GOLD analysis project Ga0182027, IMG submission 121300) | Permafrost microbial communities from Stordalen Mire, Sweden - 712E1D metaG (Illumina Assembly) | ecosystem: Environmental > Terrestrial > Soil > Wetlands > Permafrost | place: Sweden...
AATCTATTTTGCTTTACTGGGGCTTGTTGGTGCTTTTTTGGCAAAGGGATCAAATGATCCGTTTGGAGGAATTTATTTGTGGCTTTTTAATCACTTCCCGGGATTTCAGATGTATCGTGATCCAACTAAGTGGTATACGCTTGTTGCTATTTCATATTCGATACTAATTCCATTTACTGTTTGGCAAATTTATGAGTTTCTTAAACTTAAAACACAAAATTTAAAATTTAAAGTCAATAAATGCGTCCCAAGTCTATTCATACTCCTAGTGTTTTTATATCTGTTTTTTTTGATACGACCTGCTTTATTCGGACAACTTAACGGAACTTTTAAGCCTACCTTAGTTCCCAACGAATATATAACCTTAGAAAATTTTTTATCTTCCCAAAATAATTTTTCTAGAACTTTCTGGGTTCCAATTACTCAAAGATTCGGTTTTTATTCTTCCTTACATCCTGCAGTGTCCGCTCAGGATTTTTTCAATCTATATAACGATGAAAACCTTTTGAAAAAAATTAATAGCTCGGAGAATTTAATTCAGGAATCTGGGATTAGATATATAATCGTTCCATACGATAGCGAAGGAGAGATTTTCCTGCAAGATAGAAAATATAGTGAAAAGGAATACCAAAAAACCATAGACACAATTTCTAAAATAACTTGGCTAAAAGAAATTAAGGGTTTTGGAAGAATTAAAGTTTTTGAAGTTTTAAATCCCAAAGATCACTTTTGGCTAAGCGACGTAGGTCAAGTTAAATACAAATATATTAGTCCGGTTGAGTATCAAGTTATCCTTAAAAACGTTAAAAAGGGAGAATTACTGGTGTTTTCTGAAAGTTTTGATAAAAAGTGGGAGATCAGAGGCCAGAAGCCAGAAGTCAGAAGTCAGAAGTTTGATTCTTTGCTCAATAGTTTTCAGCTTCAAAAGGGCGGGGATTACTCTCTAAGAATTTATTATCAGCCTCAGGATTGGGTAAATATAGGCGTTGTAGTTAGTATTCTCAGCTTAGCCTCAGTTCTAGGCCTCTTAATATTTGGTTATACCACTAAAAAATGGTAAAATACGACTATGATAAGCGCAGTAGTGCCCGTATTTAACGAGGAAGAAAGCCTTCCTCATTTTTTTAAAGAACTTTTAAAATATTTGCCTAGGCTTGATAAGGATTACGAAATTGTTTTTATTGACGATGGTTCAACGGATAGTTCGCTTGAAATCCTGAAGGATTTTGAAAAAAGGAACAAAAACGTAAAGGTCTTTGGATTTAGGAGAAATCAAGGAAAGGCAGAAGCTTTGACTCTGGGATTTGAAAAGGCAAAAGGAGATTATATTGTAACTCTAGACGCTGATTTACAGGATAAGCCTGAAGAAATCTCAAAGCTGTTTAATAAAGTCAAAGAGGGAGAGTTTGATGTAGTTAGCGCTTGGCGAAAAGATAGACAAGATTCCTTCTTAAGGACTTTTCCTTCTAGGGTTTTTAACTTATTAGTTATTTTTTTCAATGGACTTAAATTACACGATTATAATAGTGGGCTTAAAGTTTATACGAAAGAGGCAGCTAAGAGCCTTCATTTGTACGGTGGAATGCACCGTTTCATCCCAATTTTGGCCGATATGAACGGATTTAAAGTAGGCGAAGCTCCCGTAAAACATTCTCCAAGAATGTATGGTAAGGCAAAATATGGTCTTTCTCGGCTCTGGAAAGATTTACCGGATATGTTTACAATGCTTTTTTTGAGTAGATATAGCAAAAGGCCAATGCATTTTTTTGGACCTTTGGGAGGATTGGTTTTTTTAATAGGTTTGGTAGTCGTGATTTACTTTATTGTTCTTCATTTTCAGGGAGTTGTGATTAGTAGGAGACCTCTTTATATATTTGGATTGATTGCAGTTATTGCCGGCTTACAGATTCTTTTTACCGGTTTCTTGGCCGATCTCATAATTCATCTGTCGAGAAAAGAATTAAATGGCGGTACGGAAGGCTTTTTAAAGTACAAGTCTGATTAATGAAAATCCAAGACATAGTCTTTATCCTCTTTTTTGTTTTTTTAATCTTTAAAAACTATCGTTGGGTGGTTACAGTAGGGTTAGTTTCCATTTTTCTTTCTATTCCGCTTTTTGCTTTACGGATTTTTTTTACCGCTGAACACCTAATATGGTATAGCGCAGCGTTTCTTTTAATGGCTATAATAAAATTAATAGCTAAAGAAAGGAAAGCTTAGTATGAAAATAGGCGTAGATATCTCTCAGTTATCATATGAAAACGTTGGAGTTTCAGGCTATTTATCAAGCTTTTTAAACGAGCTTTTAAGAATTGATAAAGAAAACGAATACATTTTCTTTTACTCTTCTTTAAGAGGAAAGCTTAATACTAGAAATTTAGATTTTCTAAAAAAGACAAATTCAAAGCTAAAAACTTTTAAATTTCCTCCAATGTTTCTTGATTTAATTTGGAATAAGTTTCATGTATTTCCTATAGAAAATTTAATCGGTGATGTTGATGTTTTTATTACTTCAGACTGGACGGAGCCGCCTGCGAGAAAAGCTAAAAAAGCAACTATTTTATATGATCTAGTAGTTTATAAATATCCTAAAGAAACTGATAAGAAAATAGTTGAGACGCAAAAAAGGAAACTGAAGTGGGTGAAAAAAGAATCGGATATAGTTTTTTGTATTTCAAAATCAACCATGGAAGACGCAATGAAGATATTAGGTATCGAACAAAGCAGACTTAGAACTGCTTATCCCGGAACGGTTGTTTAATATGAATATAGGAATTAATGGATACGAAGCGGTTGTGCCAAGATTTGGTTTTGATAAAAAAACTGGTTTACCAAACAGAGTAGGCAGTAGTGAATTTTGCTATCAATTACTTTTGAGTCTTTCAAAAGTTGATAAAATAAACAATTACTCCGTTTTTCTTCCGGTTAAACCCTCGCTTGATATGCCGGAAGAAACTGAAAAGTGGGATTACATAGTTTTTAAGTCAAAAAAACTTTGGACGCTTTTAGGCTTATCAAAAAAACTGGCAGAATATAAAAACAAAATTGACGTTTTTTTCTCTCCTACTCATTATCTTCCCCTACGTAGTACTGTGCCCTCCGTTATTTCAATTCTCGATGTTTCATATCTTTATTTTCCAGGCCTTTTTAAGAAGAAAGATCTATATCAACTAAAGTTATGGGGAAAGTATTCTATAAACAAAGCCGATAAAATATTAACAATTAGTAACTCAAGTAAGAATGATATAATCAAAGCGTATGGGATAAGCGAAGCTAAGGTAAGTGTTGTTTACCCTGGAATTAAACAGGTTTTAAACGTTAAATTTATGGATAAAAAAGAACTAGCCAAAAAATTTGGGATTAAGGAAAACTATATATTATTCGTTGGAACCCTGCAGCCTCGAAAGAATATAGCGAGACTCATTGAGGCATTTTCAAAACTCAAGAATAATGATCTTCAGCTCGTAATTATCGGTAAAAAAGGTTGGCAGTATGAAGAAATTTTACAAGCTCCGGAGAAGTTTGGCGTAAAAGAAAAAGTTAAATTCTTGGAAGGTATCATTGACGAAGATTTGCCTTCATTTTACAAGAATGCTATTTATTTTGTTCTCCCAAGTCTTTATGAGGGATTTGGACTTCCCGTGCTGGAATCAATGCAATATGGATGCCCTGTTATTACAAGTAACATTTCAAGTATGCCTGAAGCCGGAGGAGATGCCGCTTTATATGTTGATCCGTATAGCGTTGATGATATGGCAGAAAAGTTGGATAATTTAATTAAGGATAATAAATTAAGAGAAGAGCTTGTTAAAAAAGGATACGAGCAAGTTAAAAAATTCTCTTGGGAAAAAACGGCAAAAGAAACTTTAAGCGTTTTAAAGGAGGTTGCAAAAAAATAATGGAAAAACTAACACCTGAAAGAGCATCAAGGAGGATAAATACGGTTCTTTTAGAATTTGGGGTTGCCTTGCTTCATTTGGTTGGTCATATTCCGTTTCACTGTGTGAGAAGATTTTTTTATAGAATCGGAGGAATTAAAATCGGCAAAGGATCAACCATTCACATGGGAGCAAGATTTTACAAGCCCTCGGGAATTGAAATCGGTAAAGATTCGATAGTCGGGGAAGGTGCAGTTTTAGACGGCCGGGATGATTTAATAATCGGAGACCATGTGGATTTGGCAACCGGAGTTATGATTTATAATGCACAGCACGACATAGATAATCCCGATTTTAAGGCAGAAACAGGCAAAGTGGTTATTGAAGACTACGTTTTCATTGGTCCCCGGTCAATAATTTTACCTGGCGTAACTATTAAAAAAGGAGCAATTGTAGCTGCAGGGGCGGTTGTAAATAGGGACGTCGAGGAAAAGATGGTCGTCGGAGGTGTTCCGGCAAAACCAATAAGAGAAAGAAACCTCACGGAATTTAACTACAAGCTGGGTAGGGCTGCCTGGTTTAGATAAACTTACATTGTGAAACTTTCAATTATAGTTATTAACTACAATACAAAAGATTTGACTTTAAAGTGCATCGATTCAATTTTTAAAGAATATAAAAAAGAAATTGAAAACGGAAGTTTTGAACTAATTCTAATTGATAATGCTTCACCGGATGGATCAGGAAAGAAATTATTAGATCTTTTTAAAAACAAAAATGGAATAACATTTATAGAAAGCAAAGAAAATCTTGGTTTTGGAGGAGGGAACAATAAGGCGGCAAAAATTGCCCGTGGAGAATATTTGTTATTTTTAAATTCGGACACGGAAGTTTTGGATGGCGGACTTTTGGGAATGATAGAATTTCTTGGTAAAAACGAGAGAACAGGAATTTTAGGAGCAAGACTTGAAAACATTGATGGATCAAATCAAAAATCAGCCGTTAAGTTTTATAATTTACCAAATCTCTTTTTAATGCTTTTAGGTTTTGAACGATTTGGGTTGTTGCGAACTAGTCCCGCTAAAATTTCCAGAGTTGATTGGGTAAGTGGAGCGTCGCTTATGATAAGGAATGATCTTTTTGAAAAGCTAGGAGGTTTTGATAAAAACCTTTTTATGTATATTGAAGATATGGAGCTTTGTTATAGAGCCCAAAAGGCAAATTTTGATGTATTTTTTTACCCGAACATAAAAATTGTCCATAAAGAACTAGGAAGCGGAAATAAAACATTTGCGATCTTAAATATCTATAAAGGCATTTTGTATTTTTACAAAACACATAAATCCGTTTTCCAGTATAATATAGCTAGATTTATTCTAAGGAGTAAGGCAGTCGTTCTTAAAAACGTCGGTATTTTAACAGGCAATAAATATTTTATAAAAACATATGGTGAAGCTTTGGAAATACTTTAAAGATAACATTTTAAAAATCGGGATATCTTTTCTGCTGATTTTTATCGCTTGGTATCCTAAGTTACCCAGTATTAATGTTCCCCATACGTGGGTTTATGTAAGGCTTGAAGATTTTTTTATCTTTATCGTCGTAGCCATTTGGTTTTTGCAGTTAATTTTTAAAAAGGTTAAGCTTCCTCCAAAAATTTGGACTCCATTTGTTCTTTATTGGGGAGCAGGACTTTTATCCTTGGTTTTTTCTTTAATTTATATCGGTCCGCATTTGGCAAACTTTTTCCCGAGCATCGCCGCGTTCTATTATGTTCGGCATATTGAATATCTGATTTTATTCTTCGTTGCTTTTTCATCGGTTAAGAAAAAAGAAGACTTGAAAGACTACTTATTAATACTATCGGTCACCGTCGTCGGATTTTCCCTTTATGCTTTTGGGCAAAGATTTTATTTGGAAGTTTGGGGCTGGTTTCCAAAATTTTTTGAAAAATTTCCTTTTTGTTTTCCTTCTTTTCAGACAGGGAATGAAGAGTTTGCAAAGGGTATACCGCTTTGCCTTCCTAAAGATGCCCGGATAACTTCGACTTTTGCAGGTCATTATGATCTTGCCGCTTATTTAGTCGTTGTTGCTCCAATTTTTACAGCCTTAATATTTGTGCTTAGAAAAAGACTTAATCAGATTCTCGCTTTTCTATTAACCTTAATTTCAATCACAGTCTTAATTTTTACTTCATCTAGGGTTTCGTTCATCGCCTATCTCTTGGGAATGTCCCTGGCTTTGATTTTTCTACACAGGAAAAAGTTTATCCCGCTTTTTTTTATTCTAAGCATTATTTTACTTCTTGTTTTTAGCGGCTCAACTGCTAAAAGATTTTTGGAAACCTTTAGATTTGCAAATGTAGTTACAAACAATCAGGGACAGGTAGTCGGAGAATTGCCTGATGACTTAAAGAATAGAGTTTCGGACGTCATTGCGAATGTTCCGACTCAAAATCTTCCGGCAGGCAGCGGATTTTTGGGTCTTCCACAGACAAATGCTCCTAAAAAAACAGACAAGGCTTTGATTCAATCAGCGCTTTCTCTTGAGCAGGCAAGAAGGTTAAAACTTGAAAACGGGGGAGTAGAGATATCAACGGTTTCAGGCAGTTTTTTAGTTAAAAAAGTTCTAGTTTACGATATTTCTTTTACCACCAGATTTCAGGCCGAATGGCCAAATGCCTGGAATGCAATGCTTAGAAATCCCTTACTTGGAAGCGGATTTGCAACCATAACTTTGGCTGCCGATAACAACTTTTTGAGAATCTTAGGAGAAACCGGACTTTTGGGAATGGTGGCGTTTCTATCGATCTTTTTTGCGCTTGCTCTGATTTTAAAACAAGCATTACCAACTATTAATGATAAGCTTTCTAAGGGATTTATTTTAGGACTTACGGGGGGGGTTTTGGGATTATTCTTCAACGCAATCCTAATAGATGTTTTTGAGGCGTCAAAAGTTGCGGAAACTTTATGGATTTTACTTGGGATTGCCGTTGGAACAATATTTTTATACAAAAAGGATTTTATTTATAAAAATAAAATAATCAAAACATTACAATCTAATTTTTTTGTAATATTTTACTTATTCTTTATTTTTCTAATCTTTTTTATAAAAAGTCTTGGTAATTTTTTCGTTGCTGATGATTTTACCTGGCTTAAATGGGCTGCAACAACAAACCTGCAGGACATACCTAAGCTTTTTATAAACTCCCAGGGATTTTTCTATAGACCCTTAGCCAAAGAATTAATGTTTTTTCTTTATACTCTCTATTCATTTGGATTTCAGTGGTATCACCTCTCTATCCTTTTAATTCATTTTTTAATTGGGGTTGCTGTCTATATAATTATTCAGAAACTATTTAAGCGAAAACTGCTTTCTTTTATAGGCGCCTTTATATTCTTATTTTTACCTTCACAAGCGGAAAACGTTTTTTGGATCTCTACTCTCTCAATTAACCTATCTACTTTATTTATTGCCTATATGCTTATTTTTTGGATGAATTTTAAGGACAAGAAATCTAAATTTAATTATACTTTGGCATTACTTTTTGGGGTTTTCTCTCTATTGTCTTATGAAGGTGCAATTATAATTTTGCCTCTCTTAATTCTTTTTGATTTATTTATAACTAAAACTAAATTTAAAATAAAAACTTTATATTCTTACATTCCGTTTTTCTTAATTACAGCAGTATATCCGGTAGTTAGATTTGCTGCAAACTCTCTTCCTCCAAGCGGAGACTATTCATACAACTTATCTCGTCTTATTCCAAACACTATTGGAAATTTTATCGGCTATTTGGGGGTTTTCATAATTGGAGAGCCATTTCTGTCCGTATACTCAGCGTCTAGAGCTCTTTTAAAAAGTCAATCGGTTTTGATTGGAGTCATCTTAATTATCATTTTACTGCTAGTGATTGTTTTAATAATCCTTAAAAGGAGAGCTTTTAGAAAAGCATTTCAGAACAAAGATTTAAGCTTGGCCGTATTTTCAATTTTATTTATATTTGTAGCTTTAATTCCATTCTTAGGGCTTGGAAATATTGCACAAAGATATGGGTATTTAGCTTCCATAGGATTTGCGGTTCTAGTTGTTATAGTGTTTAAAACGGTTGCCGGTTTTGTACATAAAACAAATTATAAAACCTATCTATTGATATTATTAACAGTTATTGTAGGAGGTTGGTATTATTATCAAAACGGAATCGTAAATGCAGAATGGAAAGAAGCGGGCAGAATTACCAATAGGACATTAGGATATTTAAGACTCTACTACGATGGAGACCATCACGATTCAAATTTTTACTTTGTTAACCCTCCAATTAGAAAAGCTCAGGCTTGGATATTCCCGGTCGGTCTTTCTGATGGAATTTGGTTTATCTACAGAGACGATTCGATAAATATTTATAAGTTGAGTTCACTTGAGGAAGGTAGAGCTATGCTGCAGCAAAAAAGTAAAACAAATTCTGTTTTCGCTTTTGATAAAAACGATAACATTTATGCAATTAAATAAAGGACTACAAATTTTTTTAGTCGGTCTAATTTTAATACTAGGTTTTGTTGTAAGACTTTATAGATTCGGTAATCCAATTGCCGACTGGCATTCCTGGAGACAGGCGGATACATCTGCGGTTTCCCGTAATTTTGTAAATAACGGCTTTGATCTTTTGCATCCGCGCTTTGATGATTTATCGAATGTTGCTTCGGGATTGGATAACCCTCAGGGATACCGATTTGTTGAGTTTCCGATTTATAATGTGTTTCAGGCCGGATCTTTCTTGCTTTTTGGCGTACTTACTTTAGAAGAATGGGGCAGAATAATAACAATTCTTGCTTCTTGTCTTTCCATATTATTTATTTACCTTATTGTTAAAAAACATTCAGACAATCTCTCTGCTTTAATTGCTTCTTTTTTCTTTGCCTTTTTGCCGTTTAGTATTTATTACGGCAGGACGATTCTTCCCGATGAATCAATGGTTGCGGCAATACTCGGGGGGATATATTTTTTTGACGTTTGGCTTGACTCAAAACTTAAAATATATGACTTTAGATTTATTTTTTCTTTAATTTTTACCGCTGCTGCTTTTTTATTAAAACCATACGCCTTGTTTTTTGCCATTCCAATTGTTTATTTGGCTTTTGATAAATTTAAATTTAGCGCCTTTAAGAAGTGGTACTTATGGTTATTTTTAATCCTTTCAGTGATACCGCTTGTTTTATGGAGAGTCTGGATGACTCAATACCCCGAAGGTATTCCTGCAAGTGCTTGGCTTTTTAATGGCGGAAACATAAGGTTTACCGGTGCTTTCTTCTATTGGATTTTTGCAGATCGAATGGGACGCTTAATACTTGGGTTTTGGGGTCTTTTTATCTTCGGGCTCGGTTTTTTAAAAAAGTTATCAAAAAAAGATTTATGGTTTTTTCTTTCTTTTCTTTTTTCATCTTTAGTTTATGTTTTCGTTATTGCCAGGGGAAATGTTCAGCATGACTATTACCAAATTTTAATTATCCCAACATTGTCTATTTATTTGGGTCTTGGTGGTTCTTATTTAATATTACGTAAAGATTCCTCAAGAATTATATCCTCAATTCTTTTTGCCGTAAGCGTCATTTTTTGCCTGTCGTTTGGTTGGTATTATGTCCGTGATTATTTTAACATCGATAATAACTCAATAATTGTTGCGGGGCAGGCGGTCGACAGTATAACTTCTAAAGATGCAAAAGTAATTGCAAATTATAACGGCGATACTTCATTTTTATATCAGACAAAAAGAAAAGGCTGGGCAAGTTTTGAAAAACCACTTCCTGAAATGGTTCAAATGGGCGCTGATTATTTAGTGCTTGTAAATCCGACAACTCAGGATTTAGGAATCAGCAAAGACTATAAAGTAATCGCCCTAACAAAAGATTACGTAATTTTTGATTTACATCAACAGCAATGAAAATATTAGTAGTTTCTTCCTATTTACCGTATCCGCTTTTTTCGGGCGGAAATATCAGACTTTACAACCTTTTAAAACAGCTTTCCGATAAGCACGAGCTTACTTTAGTTTGTGAAAAAAGACTTAATCAAACGGAAGAAGATGTTAAGGAAATGGAAAAAATATGTAGCAAAGTAATTACCGTTGACAGAAAAAAACAATGGTCTTTTTCAAATATAGCCAAAGCGGCATTTTCAAAAAACTCTTTTTTAATAACCGGGCATACTCTTCCCGAAATGAAAAATAAAATTAGACAGGAACTGGAAAATGAAAAGTACGACCTTATTCATGTTGAGACTTTTTACGTAATGCAAAATTTACAGGAGACGTCTATTCCAATTGTTCTTGCCGAACATAATATCGAATATTTGGTTTATCAAAGATACGTTGAAAATTCGTCTTGGTATTTAAAACCATTTTTACGCCTTGATGTTGCAAAGATAAAAAACTTTGAGGAAAAGTGTTGGAAAAAAGCAACCAAACTAATTGTCGTATCGGATGAAGAAAAACAATTAATGAATAGAAAGGACGTTTCAGTAATCAGAAACGGAGTTGATATAAATAACCTTAAGCTTGAAAATTCAAAACTCACGAGCAAAAAACCAAAGACGGTTTTGTTTATAGGAGAGTTCAAGTGGATTCAAAATATAAATGCGGCAAAAAGAATTTTAGAAGAAATATGGCCTAAAATTTATGAAAAAAATAAAGAGTTAAAGTTATGGATTGTCGGAAGAAAAATTCCGGAAAACATTAAAAATATTAAATCAGAAAATGTTTTATTTGATGAGAATGCGCCTAAAGAGACTTTTGAAATTTATAAAAGAGCGGATATACTTTTAGCTCCTATTCAGGTTGGCGGCGGAACAAGCTTTAAGATTCTTGAGGCAATGGCTACGGGCGTTGCAGTGGTTACTACCGGTCTTGGAGCAGAGGGAATTACAAACGGTAAAGAGGTAGTTATAGCCGATTCATCCGAGGATTTGGCAAAGGCTGTACTTAACTTGGCAGAGAACAGCGCTCTTAGAATAGATCTTATAAAGAAGGCAAGAAAACTAATTGAGGAAAAATTTGATTGGAAGGAAATTGCAAAAGAATTAGAATATGTTTATAAAGAGGCGATAAAATGATTGATTTATCAATAATTATAGTTTCCTACAATACAAGGGATTTAATTACGGAGTGTCTTGATTCCATAAAAAATACAGCAAAGAAAATCTCATATGAAATATTTGTAATTGACAATGATTCTTCGGATGATTCCGTAGATGTAATAAAAAAATACGTTAAAGAAGATTCTTCCAAAAAAGTTTTTTTTGTAGAAAATAATAAGAATTTAGGGTTTTCGGCAGCTAATAATAAGGCGATGAAAGAGGCAAAAGGAAGATATATTTTGTTTTTAAACCCTGATACGGTTGTCCGCACGAATACTTTAGACTTTATGGCTGAATATATGGATAAAAATAAAGATGTCGGTGCTGCAACCTGTGAGCTAATTATGCCAAACGGAGAAATTGATGATGCCTCACATCGCGGTTTTCCAACTCCCTGGAATTCTTTTTCACATTTTTCCGGTCTTTCAAAAATTTTTCCTCACTTAAAATTATTCTCGGGTTATAGTCAGGGTTTCAAAAACTTAAGAGAAACGCACGAAATAGATGCTTTGGCAGGAGCATTTATGATTGTCAGAAGAGAAGCCGGAGATGAGGTTGGCTGGTGGGATGAGGATTATTTTTTTTACGGGGAAGATTTAAATTTCTGTTATGAATTAAAAAATAAAGGCTGGAAAATTATGTATGTCCCTGAAGTTTCTATCCTTCATTATAAAGGAGTTTCCGGAGGATTAAAAAAAGTTTCAAAAGATATTACAACTGCCGATAAAGAAACAAAAAGAAGAGCTACAAAAGCAAGATTTGATGCAATGAAGATTTTTTATAAGAAAAATTACGAAGATAAATACCCGAAGTTTTTGACAAAACTAGTAATGCTTGGAATTTCTTTAAAAGAGAAAATGGGTTAACAGAATGTACTTCTTGGGTATGGCTAAATTATCTTAGATTCCCTGCAAAAAGACTTGACAATATTCGTCTCATTATGAGACGATTATGTCATATGAATGAGACGAACCCCAGACAGCAATATATACTCAATCTGATAAATCAAAAGGGGACGATTGGAAGGCTTACAATTGAGGAAGAAATTGAAAAGGTCTATCCGGCATCAAAACCAACAGTAGCTCGAGATCTTGCCCTTCTTTTACAGAAAGGTTTTATTAAAACCAGTGGAAAAGGGAAAAATACCGTATACTCTGCAAACGTAAATAATCCGTTACTTAAACAATTTAATGTTGATCAATATTTCTTGCTTGATCCTGATCAAAGAAGCGATGCTAAAAAAACATTTAACTTTGATATTTATAAATACCTAACAAACCTTTTTTCCCAAAAAGAAAAAGAAGATATCCAAAGTGTGAATAAAGACTTCTTGAAAGAATCACTGAAGATTACCCTGGATGTCTATCAAAAAGAATTGGAACGGTTCATTATCGAATTTGCCTGGAAATCATCAAAAATAGAAGGGAACACTTATTCACTTCTTGATACCGAAACACTTATCAAACAAAAAATTGAAGCACAGGGACACTCTAAAGAGGAAGCGACTATGATTTTAAATCATAAACAAGCATTTGATCTTGTTCTTAAACATAAGGATGAATTTAAAACTATTTCTCTAACGCAAATCACAGAGCTTCATAATTATATCGTACATGAAATGGGTATAACTACAGGTTTACGAAGTCATAGTGTTGGTATTACGGGCACAACCTATCTTCCGTTAGATAATACTTGGCAGATACAGGAAGCACTAGAAAAATTGGTTGAAGTACTAAAAAAAACAACGTTTCCTTTGGAAAAAGCACTAATCGCCGGAGTAATGCTTGCATATATCCAGCCATTTGCAGACGGTAATAAAAGAACAAGCAGAATGCTTGCAAATGCTATTCTCCTTGCCCAGGATTTTTATCCTTTATCATATCGAAGCGTTGATGAATCGACATATAAGAAAGCACTGATACTTTTTTATGAGCAAAATAGTATATATGCATTAAAAAATATTTTTATTGAGCAATATAAATTTGCTCTTCAGACATACTTCAGGTAATAGTTCTCAAAAATTTTCCTTTATATAGAATAATTATTAATATATAGTTGCTTGTTTAGACCGTTGATATTAAGTATAATCGTGAGTATGAAAATTGGAATAGATGCAAGATTGTGGAATGAATCAGGAGTCGGTAGGTACACGAGAAACCTCATTAAAAATTTAATTAAAATAGACAAAAAGAATCAATACGTTATTTTTACACTTTCAAAAAATAAAACTGAAATCGAAAAATTGCTTACAAAAAACTTTAAAATTGTTGTAGTAAATTTTAGGTGGCATTCAATTGAAGAACAAGCTTACTTTCCAGCCGTTTTAAACAAAAAAAAACTGGATTTGGTCCATTTCCCTTATTTTTCGGTGCCGATTTTTTATAAAAAACCATACGTTGTTACAATCCATGATTTAATAATTGACCATTTTCCAACCGGAAAAGCATCAACCTTAAATCCCTTAGTTTATGGAACAAAAAGACTAACTTACAAGTTTGTCGTTTCCAAATCAGCAAAAAAAGCAAAAAAAATAATTACGGTTTCAAATGCTACTAAGCAAGAGATTGTTGATCACTTAAAAATTAATTCGGACAAAGTTGTAATCACATATGAAGGAGTAGATAAAGATTTATTAAAAGCAAAAACAGTTAAAAAGAAGAGTGATTATTTCCTATATGTTGGTAACGCATATCCGCATAAGAATTTGGAAAATTTACTTTTGGCTTACATAAAGTTTTCTAAAAATAACCCGGGTATTAAATTAATTTTAGCCGGAAAAGAAGACTTTTTTTATAAAAAAATAAAAAGAAGAATAAATGAGTTGGGTTTAGATAAAAATGTTTTTATTCAATTTCCAAAAGGGGACAATGAGCTTTCAACTCTATATAAAAATGCAATTGCTTTGATTTTGCCTTCTTATATGGAAGGATTTGGTTTGCCGGTTTTAGAAGCAATGTCTTTAAAATGTTTGGTTTTGGCATCAAACATCCGTCCGATAAAAGAAATCACAAAAGGGCAAGCCTTTTTATTCAATCCGGACAGTACAACCGATATTGCCGAAAAAATGAGTTATGCGTTATCCAAAAGCAAAGAAAAAGAAATAGAGGAGATTAAAATTAAAGCTTTTGAAATAGCAAAAAGCTTTTCTTGGGAAAAAATGGCCAAAGAAACCTTAAAAGTTTATGAAGGTAGCATTAGTATATGATAGGGTAAATAAGTGGGGAGGAGCGGAAAGAGTTTTACTTGCCCTTCATCAACTTTTCCCGAATGCCCCTTTGTACACATCCGTTTATAACCCAAAGAAAGCAAAATGGGCTAAGGTTTTTGATGTTAAAACTTCTTTTCTGCAAAAATTTCCAAACGCTTCCTCATCTCATGAATTTTATCCGACTCTAATGCCGCTTGCTTTTGAAAGCTTTTCTTTTGACGAATATGATTTGGTAATCTCGGTAACAAGCGAAGCGGCTAAAGGAATAGTCACGAAGCCTCAAACTATACATATTTGTTATTGTCTTACTCCCACACGGTATCTTTGGAGCGGGTACAATTTTTATTTTAAGAATAGATTTTTGCGTTTTTTTTCAAAACCTGCGGTAGCCTATTTAAAAAAGTGGGAAAATGCCGCTCTAGCACGTCCGGATAAATTTATCGCAGTTTCAGGTGAAGTGAAAAAAAGGATAAAAAATTATTATAAAAGAGAGTCAATCGTAATTTATCCTTCTATCGATTTACCAGAGAATTTGAAAAATGAAGAAAAACAGGGAAAATATTTCCTGGTGGTTTCAAGATTAATACCCTATAAAAGAATAGATATCGCAATTAAAGCTTGTAATGAATTAAAACTGCCGCTTAAGATCATCGGGACAGGTAAGCAGCGCAATAAATTAAAACGTATCTCAGGAAAAACAATTGAGTTTTTAGGGGAAGTAAGCGATAAAAAACTTTGGCAATATTACGGGAATTGTGAGGCTTTAATTTTCCCCGGAATAGAAGACTTCGGTTTGGTAATGGTTGAAGCTCAGACTTTCGGAAAACCGGTAATAGCTTTTAATGGTGGAGGAGCAAAGGAAATAATAAAAAAAGGAGTTACAGGAGAATTTTTCAACAAGCAAACGCCTGAATCCTTAATAGACATATTGAAAAAATTCGATCATAATAGATATAATAGCTTATTGTGTAGGGAAAACGGTAAAAGATTTTCCTTTGAAAACTTTCAGACAGAGTTTAAGAACTTTTTACTCAAAGATTTAAAAATCAAAATATGAAAATTGTTTTTTTTGCTGGCGGTGTTGGTACAAGACTTTGGCCTCTTTCAAGAAAGAATACTCCTAAGCAATTTGAAAAAATAGTCGGAGACAAGTCAATGCTTCAAATTGCCGTAGGTAAGCTTTTCCCCGAATTTAAGTGGAAAGATATTTATATCTCAACTGATAAAAAATACAAGGATATCGTAGGTGAGCAGTTGCCAAGCTTACCTAGGGAAAATATTATTGTTGAACCTGAAATGCGCGATGTTGGGCCGGCAGTTGGGTTAGTTATCTCTCTTTTTGCAAAAAGTAACCCTGATGAACCGATTGCTCTTCTTTGGGGAAGCGACCATTTGGTAAAAAAAGAAGATGTTTTCCGCAATGCCTTACGTACCGCGGAAAAAATTATTAACAAAGATCCTGAAAAAATTGTTTTTATAGGACAAAAGCCCCGTTTTGCAAGTCAGAATTTAGGCTATATAGAATTTGGAGAAAAAATTCAGACCATTGGAGATATTGATGTTTTTAAATTTGTGGGCTTTGAATATAGACCTCATCTTGCTACGGCCGAAAAGTTTTTAAAGGATGGTAAGCACGCTTGGAATTTAGGTTATTTTGTGACTACGCCAAAGTTTTTATGGAAGCTATTTGCGGAATTTTCCCCCGAATTATTTGCAAAACTTAAAAAGATCAACGATGCGTATCAAACAGATCAATACGAAAAAACTCTTCAGGAAGTATATCCGACAATTGACAAGATATCTTTTGATAACGCAATCTTAGAGAAAATAAACCCAAAAGATGCCCAGGTATTGGCAATAGATATTGGCTGGAGTGATATTGGAGCATGGGAAGCCCTAAAAGAAGCACTATCCGAAACCGTTGATGAAAACGTTACCAAGGGAAAAGTTATGCTTGAAGAGTCCCGGGATTGCCTGGTCTTTAATTATACCGATCAGCTTACTGTGGGAGTAGACTTGGAAGAATTGCTGGTTATTAACACGGAAGATGTTTTATTGGTTTGTCCTAAAGACTCCGTACCTAAAATAAAAAAATTGGTTGAAAGCTTAAAGGGAACGCCGCACGAGCATCTTACTTAATATGCCTTATAAACAAATAAGAAAAAGTATTTATTATGAAGCTACGAAAAGACTAATTGATATTATATTTTCTACGGTTTTATTAATCATTTTTTCGCCAATAATAATTGTAGTTGCTATTGCAATTAAATATGATTCAAAAGGTCCAATTTTGGCAGATACCCCTGAAAGAGTCGGTAAAAACGGAAAGCCTTTTAAAATGTACAAATTTAGGTCGATGATAGAAAATGCTCATGAGATCTTAAGGGAAAATCCAAAATTTTCTAAATTTTACGATCAATACAAAAAAGGAAGTTATAAGCTTAAGGATGATCCAAGAATAACCAGGGTTGGGCATTTTATTAGAAAGCATTCACTTGATGAGGTGCCTCAATTGGTAAACATTTTAAATGGCGAAATGAGCCTGGTTGGGCCAAGAGCTTATTATCCGGATGAATTAAGAGATCAACAAAAGGAATATCCAAAAACAAGGCAGTCGGTTAAGGTTGTGCTGTCCGTAAGACCGGGGCTTACGGGCTACTGGCAGGTATCGGGAAGAAGCGAAATAAACTTTGATAAAAGAATAGAAATGGATGCTTTATATGTTAGAAAAAGATCAATTGTTTATGATCTTTTGATTGTTTTTAAAACTCCTTGGGCAATGGTATCGGGCAAAGGCGCCCTTTAGAGTATTTGACAGATTTAGGCAAAAACAGGTATTATATTTAAATGGACGGATTTGAAAAAATTGATCTTACTTCGGAAAACAATAAAACAAAGCCCGAGTTAACAAGTAAACCGGTAAGTGTTAAGCCTATGGCAAGAAAAAAAAGATTTTACAATCTCAAAAGAACCTGGATTATATTAATAGTTTTAATTCTCTTAATTGTTTTTGGTTTTTTTGGAATTTTTCTTTCGGCAAACGGAGTATACAAACAGGCTCAAAAAACTGCTGCTCAGGCAAATCTTGCATATGACGCTTTAAAAAAACAAAATATTGCTCTAGCTGGGGATGAGCTTACAAAAACAAGGCAGGAGCTAACATTAACCCAAAAAGACTTGGGAGGTATGGGATATTTATCCTATATACCGTTCTTAAATGCCTATTATAATGACGCCAGCCATCTAATTAATGCCGGTTTTCACGGTCTTGATGCGGCCGATGTCTTAGTTTCTTCAATTGAACCATATGCAGATGTTTTAGGCTTTAAAGGCAAAGGAAGTTTTGTCGGAGGAACAGCTCAGCAAAGAATTGAGACAGCTGTAACAACAATGAGTAAAATAACTCCGCGTATGGACGATATTGTTAAAGATTTAGAGCTTGCAAAAGAGGAAATTGATAAAGTTGATCCGGAAAGATATCCTTCCTTTCTTGACAATGGTAAAATCAGACAAGATGTAGCAAGTATTAAGGCAGTTACTGACGATGGAGTATCGTTTGCAAACGAAGCAAAGCCTTTGATTAAAGTATTACCGCAGCTTTTAGGAGAACCGACGGAGAAGAAATATCTGGTTTTATTTCAAAACGATAAAGAATTAAGACCGACAGGAGGGTTTTTAACGGCATATGCAATATTTAGGGTAGATCAGGGGGTTATTCATGTTGATGATTCAAGCGATATCTACTCGCTTGATGCGACGATTAGCAATAAGCAAACAGCGCCCCGGCCAATTTTACAATATTTGGCAAATGTTCCTGTCCTTAATTTAAGAGATACTAATCTTTCCCCCGACTTTGTCGTGTCAATGAATGATTTTAATAAATTGTATGCTAAATCATCAGGGCCCAAAGTTGACGGAATTATAGCTATAGACACAAAAGCATTGGTTGCGGCAATGAATATTCTAGGTGATGTTCAAACCGCTGAAGGAACCTTTACTACTAAAACTGATCCAAGATGCAATTGTGCTCAGGTTATTTATCAGCTCGAGGTTTACGCCGATCAGCCCGTTGAGGGCGTTAAAGCGAACAGGAAAGGGATAATTGGAGACTTAATGTATGCAATTTTAAACAAAGCTTTTTCTTCTTCGCCTAAACTTTATTGGGGACGGCTTTTCCAGGAAATGATTACTCAAACAGAACAAAAACATGTGTTGTTTTATGTTTATGATAAGCAAGGTCAGGCAGGAATAGAAGCTTTAAACGGAGCGGGACGGATTAAGTCTTTTGACGGAGATTATCTGACTATAAATGAGGCAAATTTTGGGGGAGCAAAATCTAATATGTTTGTATCGGAAGACGTTACTCAGGATTATCAGGTGAAAAGCGATGGAACGATAATTAAAAATGTGACGATTAGTTATAAAAATCCTTATCCGCCTTCCGATTGTAATTTAGCAAGAGGCGGTCTGTGCTTAAACGCAATTTTAAGAGATTGGGTTAGGGTTTATGTTCCAGAAGGCAGCCAGTTAATAAGTACTAGCGGTTCGGAAGTTAAAGTTATAAATTACGATGAACTTGGAAAAACGGTTTTTGAAGGATTTCTTGAAGTTAGGCCTCAGGGATCGGCAAAGTTTACTGTTTCCTATCAATTACCGTTTAAGATTAAGGGTTCAAATGTACCCTTGCTTATTCAAAAACAGGGAGGAACCGACGCGTTTGACTACTCAATAACCTCTAATAATAGGCTACTTGAACAGTTTAAGCTCGATACGGACAAAGAGCTTACGCTAACTCTTCCTAGGTAAAGATGAGGACATATAAAACAGAAGGCTTTGTAATTAAACGCAGAAACTTTAGGGAAGCGGATAGACTTTTAACAGTTTTTACCAAAAGAAACGGCAAAATTCAAATAAACGCTCCGGGAGTAAGAAAAATAACCAGCAGAAGAGCTTCGCATGTTGAGCTTTTAAATTATTCTTTGTTTTCTATTTACGAATCAAGGAATCTACCGATTTTAACCGAAGCGCAATCAATAGAGACATTTCCATCATTAAAAAATAATCTCAGTAAAGTTTCTGCTTTGTATTACGTGTGCGAACTTATTGACGGTTTGTGTCCTGAAAATCAAGAAAATGAAAAAGTATTTCATCTTTTAAAAGATTTTCTTTTTGATTTAAAAACAAAGCAAGATCAAGAGGAATTAATAAGAAAATTTGAAATTAATTTATTAACAATCTTAGGTTTTTATCGCACAGTTGAAAAATCACAGAATATAAATATGTCCTTATTTATAGAAAGAATCTTAGAAAGAAAATTAAAAACCAAACAGATAAATCTCTGTTAATTATTGAGGTTGTTGATTTGGGTTAAAAGCTTCAAGTATACCTTTTGCGGCAACAAAACTAGCCTCACTTAGGGTTAATTTTCTAGGAAAACGGGGCTCTTCAGCTTTATAATGATATTTATCTCCGATTTCAAGTTGATATAGTCCTTGTGGATCAATTGAAACTCTAACAACTATATCTTTCCTGTATTGCTCCCTTCTTTCTACTTGCTCTGGTGGGAGAAATTTTAGTAATTCTTCTTTTTCTTGTGGATCTTCTGGAATTTCATAAACTATTTCTTGTCCTGGTTTGTTAAAAGCTTGTTGAATAGTTGCGATTTCGCTTTTCTTAATTGTAACGGTTTCTATGGGTTGAAAGTGTCCAGAATCATTAACTGAACCGCTTTCTAAATAATAATAAAAAGAATTCGTTGCAAGCCTCATGATTCCATGATCTGTCCCTTTAACTTCTCCCTGAGCTAGTCCAGTCTTTTCGGGAATAGATTCGTCTTTCATAGCTGCGCTTGCCAGTAAATATCCTGGGTCATAAAGTTCTACTCTTCTTCCGACTTCTTCAACAAAACTATTTCTGCGCCGAGCTTTTTCTACTTCGTTCATGTATGCAGTTGGGCTATATTTCCAAGGAGGGACTCTAAGCGTTCCTATTAGTGAAATTTTAGAAGTTGGATCTTTTTCTGCATGTCGTTATTATAATTAATCTTAATTAAATTGCAACATTTATTTTATTAACTTTCTAAAGTTACTATTTTCTGATATTATTAAGCTGTGAACGAGAACATATTTGATAAAGTGGTCGCGCTTGCCAAAAGACGGGGTTTTGTATTTCCCTCATCGGAAATTTACGGTGGATTTGCAAATACTTGGGATTTTGGTCCTTACGGAACACTTTTAAAAAACAACATTCGTGATCTGTGGTGGCAAAATTTTGTTTTGGACCGCGAGGATATGTTTGGTATTGATGCATCGATTTTTCTAAACCCGAAAGTTTGGGAAGCTTCAGGCCATGTTTCTGGCTTTACAGATGCGCTTATTGACTGTAAAAAGTGTAAATTTAGAACAAGAGCCGATCAATTGATTGAAGAAAACATTCCGGATAAAAAAGTAGAAGGACTGCCGGTTGACGAGCTTACAAAAATAATAAAGGAAAGTAAAATAAAATGCCCAAAATGTCAGGCAATTGATTTTACCGAGGTCAGGAGATTTAATTTACTTTTTGAGACAGAGGTCGGAATTATCGAAGAAGGTAAATCAAAAGTATATCTCCGGGGAGAAATTGCTCAGGGAATCTTTGTTAATTTTAAAAACATCTTGGATGCACTTCATCCCAAAATTCCTTTTGGAATTGCTCAAGCCGGAAAAGCTTTTAGAAATGAAATTACAATGGGTCAGTTTATCCATAGGACGTTAGAATTTGATTTAATGGAACTCGAATATTTTATAAAGCCGGAGAATTGGGAAAAAACTTATGATTACTGGAAAGAGAAAGTGTGGAAGTGGGCAATTAGCTTGGGGATTAATGAGAAAAATCTTAGATGGAGAGAACATGAGGAATTCGAAAGATCTCATTATTCAAAAAAAACAATGGATGTTGAATATAATTACCCATTTGGCTGGAAAGAGATGTTTGGACTTGCGTACAGGACGGATTTTGATTTAAAGAATCATTCAAAATTTTCGGGAAAAGACCTTTCATATAGGGACCAAATTACTGGTGAAGAATATATACCTCACGTAATCGAGCCTACCTTTGGACTGTCTAGATTGGTAGGAATTGTATTGTTTGATGCTTATTGTGAAGAGGAAGTAAATGGTCAAAAAAGAGTTTTTCTTAAGATAAACCCAAAAATTGCTCCCGTTAAAGCTGCGGTTTTCCCGCTATTGGCAAATAAGGAAAACTTAGTAAAAATCGCAAAGGAAATTTATCAGAACCTTAAAAAAGATACAAGAGAGGTAATTGTATTTGATGATAGGGGAAACATTGGGAAAAGATATTTTGCTCAGGATGAGATAGGAACACCTTTTTGCATAACCGTTGACTTTAAGACCCCGGAGGATGAGAGTGTGACGGTTAGAGATAGAGATACGATGAAGCAAGAAAGAGTTAAAGTATCAGAATTGCCAGAAGTTTTGAAAAAGAAAATATCTTAATTTAGCTCCTCGTGCATTCATTTTCGAATTGGCGATTCTGACTTAAATAGTTGACAAAAGAATAAAAACAGTGCTATAAGCATTTTATGCAAGAAATAAAATTGCCTTCACGAGTTACTTCCGTACTTCACGAGATAGAAAAGTCTAGACAAGCCAAGGAAGCTGAAGTATTAAAAAGAGAGGGGTTAATCGAGCAAACCGGTATTCTTCTGAACAGAGCAAAAGGCATTGCAGCCACGGGAGAAGTAAGAGAAAAATACATACCGGTTGGGTCAGGCTTGCCTGGTGTAATAGGTTGTCATGATAAGAAAGTATCTTATCTTGTTTCACCGAATATTAGCGCAAAAAAAGAAGGGACGTCAATTTGGCTTAGGGTAAGAGAGGAAGTTGGAGGAGGACCAATTATCTATGGAAAAGGTGTGGTAATCGAAATGACAGAAACAGATCCTCAAAAAGACGAGAGAGAGCAATACTCCCCTCTTTATGTTCTTAATTATAATCAGGTTGCAAGAGATTGGGAAGGTAAAGAAGTTACGGAGGATGGAATAAACGCAATTTTCGATTTGGTTGAGTTTATGACAAGATCTTCAATGGAAGATTTAAAGCAAAGAGCTGCCACTAGAAGAGCTATGGAAGGACTAAGATAACCTATCCCCTTAATGTTAGACTAAAAAGATCAAGCAACTCTAGTTGACAAAAGTTAAGTCTCTGATACAATAAATTCAGCTATGAAAGCAATAAAAGGGAAGAAACTTATCGTTATTTCAGTAGGGGTTGTAGTTATAATTATTTTAGGTATTTCAATTTTTGTTTTATCAACCAGACAATCACAACCAAAATCACCTTCTGCGCAGGCAAATCAGCAGCCGGGTACCGAAATTCAAGCAATTCCAACAATTACTCCAAAAGAGATCGGATTAACCTTAACAATGGGATCGGACGGAAAAAGAGTAATTATGGAGATTGCAAACACCAAAGAGATTCAATCTATTGATTATGAGCTGGATTATACGTCAAGCGGTGGGATTTCAAGGGGAACAATGGGGCATAACGACGTTAAAAATGCCCAGCCTATAAAGCAGGAAATAGTTTTAGGAACCTGTTCAGACGTTTGCCATTATGACCAAGATGTTTCAAATATAAAATTGGTAGTAAAAGTGACGAAAACCGACGGCAATGTCTATCAAGCACAAGTGACCCTCGAATAATTCATTCTAACCCCGTATTTAGTGTCTAATTAGTTTATCCGCCATATTTTTGTAATTTTCCTCTTGACAACTATATAAAAAAACTTCAAAATGAATATAAAGTGGTCTAAAGTGGGAGAAAGTGGGATAAAAAAGGCAGGATATGTTAATAGGACAATATGAAGGAAAAATTGGAGTTAAATCAAGAATTGCTTTCCCTAAAAAGTTTAGGGAAATCTTGGGTGATGATTTAATTATTACGCTTGGATATGAAAATTCGCTTATTATCGTCTCAGAAGAAAACTGGAAAGCTCTGCTTGAAGGCACAGAAGGTAGACCTTTTATTCAATCAGAAACTAGAGAAACCCAGCGGTTCCTATTGGGAGGAGCAAACAGCATTAAGCTTGACAGCAAAGGAAGGTTTATATTACCTGGCTATTTACGAGAATTTGCAAAAATTAAAGCTGAAGTCGTATTCCTAGGATTATCAAGATATGTTGAGGTTTGGGATAAAGACAGATGGGAAGAATATAGACAGAACCTTGAAAAAAACATAGATTCAATTTCCAAAAGACTTATGACTGAGGAAAAAGGTGATAAAAAGTGACCAAAGGACAATTTCATAAAAGTGTTCTTTTAAAAGAGTCGTTAGGATTTTTACAAGTAAAAAAAGGTAAAAAATATATTGATGGAACACTTGGGGGAGGAGGTCACACTTTTGAAATTCTAAAATTAGGTGGAAAAGTCTTAGGAATAGATTTAGACCAGGACGCGATCGACTTTGTCAGTAAAAAATGGAAAGAAAAACAGAAAGAACTAAAAGTTGATAAAAAAAACTTAATTATAATCAACGGGAATTTTAAGGACATAGGAGAAATCGCACGTATAAATAATTTTAGCAACGTAGACGGAATAATTTTAGATTTAGGCGTCTCCTCTCATCAAATTGATGAGGCAGAAAGGGGATTTAGTTTTTTAAGATCCGGACCTCTTGATATGAGGATGGACAGGAAAAGCAATACAAGGGCGATGGATTTAGTAAACGTTTTAGCGAAAGGAGAATTATATGACATATTTTCTAGGTTGGGTCAGGAGCGTCGTGCTCGCTCCATTTCTGACGGTATTGTTGGGGCCCGTAGAGTAAAAGCCATTGAGACAACGGATGACCTTGTAGAAGTGATCCGTGAGGCTTACGGCATCCGTAAAAAGACGCTTTTACCGTTTGAAAGAACTTTAATAAGTCAGAAGGTTTTTCAGGCTTTAAGGATTCTGGTAAATAATGAGCTAGAAAGTCTTGAAAATGCCCTTCCAAAGGCAATAGATCTTTTAAGCGAAAATGGAAGATTATTGGTAATTTCTTTTCATTCCCTGGAGGATAGGATTGTTAAAAAAAGTTTTATTGAACACGAAAAAAAAGGTAAAGGTTTAATGATTACTAAAAAACCTATTTTACCTTCAAGAGAAGAGACCGAGAATAACAGGAGAAGTAAAAGTGCAAAGCTGAGAGTTTTTGAAAAAAATTAATATGAAAAAACATAAATTTTTATTATTCTTTTTAATTTTTACCGTAATCACACTCGGATTAGTCAAAATTATTATTAGTAACGGTATGACTACTTCGGGAACGGTTTTAGGTCAATTAAACGAAAAAGTTACTAATTATCAAGTGGAAAATACACTTTTAGCTGAAAAAGTTTTAAATTATACTTCTTTTGACAATATTTCTTTAAAAGCCGATAAACTTGGGTTTGTTAATAAAAAGATAAGTATGTCTCTCACCAGCGTTCTTCCAATCGCTATTAAACAATGAATTGGCGCTATCGTCTTCTTTTGATATTCTTTATAATCCTGTTTGGAATCGTAATCATACGGTTATTTTATTGGCAAATTGTAAAAGCTCAAGAACTTTCGGATTTAGGTCAGCAACAATATGGACAGGCATTAACGGTTCCGGCTGAAAGAGGAGAAATTAGAACCAGCGACGGATTTCCGATTGCGACCAACAAAATAAGTTACGTAGTTTTTGCCAATCCAAAAGAGATAAAAGATAAGCAGGAAATAATAAATACGCTTGCTCCAATACTAAATGTAGATCCGGCGTCAATAAGCGCAAGCCTTTCTCTTGACCTTTTTTGGGTAGAGTTAGGAAAAGCAGATGAAGTCAAAAAAAACCAAATAGCAAAGCTTAATTTGCCGGGAATTGATTTTAAGCAGGAATATTCTCGCTTTTATCCGGAGGCCTCGATGGCAGCGCAATTAATCGGATTCGTGGGAAAAGATGATCTTGGGCAGGATAAAGGCTATTTTGGCCTAGAGGGCTACTACGATCGTTTACTAACGGGAAAAGACGGAAAAGCGCTAGAAATTCACGACGCTTTCGGAAAGCCGGTTTTGGCAAAAATAGATAATTCATCAGGCCAAACTAATGGGAGTAATTTAATACTTAGTGTCGATCGATCCATTCAGTTTTTAGTGGAAAACGTTTTGAAAGAAAGTGTTGAGGAATATGGAGCCACAAGCGGAATGATTGGCATAATGGATCCTAAAACAGGGATGATTTTAGCTATGGCTTCCTATCCCAATTACGATCCGAGAGATTACCAAACATACTCAGAAAGTCTATTTATTAATCCGTTTGTTACGGATACATATGAACCGGGGTCGACTTTTAAACCCTTAGTTATGTCAAGTGCCCTTGATGCAAAATTAATTAAACCTGAAACAAAATGCCCGATTTGCGCAGGTCCCGTTTCCGTTGGAGGATACAGCATTGAAACATGGAACAATGAATATTTTAAGAACACAACGATGACTGAAGTTATTCAGCATTCAGATAACACCGGAATGGTTTTTGTTGCTCAAAAACTGGGTTTAGACAGAATGCTGGATTATTTAAATAAATTTGGGATCGGCAACGCAACGGGCATTGATTTACAAGGGGAAGTTTCTCCGGAACTTAAGCCAAAAAATCAGTGGTATGCGGCTGATTTGGCAACAACAGGGTTTGGTCAGGGAATCTCCGTAACTCCGATAGAACTTTTGTCTGCGATTTCTGCAATCGCAAATGATGGGAAAAGAATGGAACCGCACGTAGTTTCGGAAGTAGAAAACCCCGATGGCACTAGCATTAAGCTTGAACCTAAGGTGTTGGATCAGCCAATTGATTCTGAAACTGCCAAAGTGATGACGGAAATGATGGTAAACGCGGTTGAAAAAGGAGAGGCTTCATGGACAAAGTTAAAGGGCTATAGAGTCGCAGGAAAGACAGGGACAGCTTCGATTGCTTTAAATGGAACATATGACAGCTCGAAAACAATTGCTTCTTTCGTAGGCTTTGCTCCTGCGGATGATCCTAAATTCTCTATGCTTGTAATTCTAAATAAGCCAACAACTTCAATTTATGGAGCCGAAACAGCAGCCCCTGTTTTTTTCTCCATAGCCAAAGATTTATTGCTCTATTATGGAATTTCGCCAAATTAATGAATTGAGGTATAATACGAAGCTATGAATACAGAAAATTCAGTACCTAAAAGATTTGTTCTTTGGGTATTAAAACTATCGGCAAAAATTCAAATTTATAAAACCAAGCCTAAAATTATTGGGGTTGGTGGAAGTAGTGGTAAAACATCACTTGCAAATTTTATTTACTTAATTCTTAAAGAAAAATACAAAGTTAAACAATCCGGAGGAAAAAATAGCGAAAGCGGTATCCCTTTAAGTATTTTAAATATTAATATGAAAAATTATAAACCTTGGGATTGGTTTAAAGCTATTGTGCTGAGTAAGGTAAGATTAGTATTTGAATGGAAAAAATTTGATTTCTATATTGCTGAGATGGGAATTGATTCTCCTATTAAACCGGGAAACATGGATTATCTTTTGGGAATAATAAAGCCGGATATGGGAGTTTTAAGCAATATTTCCCTTGAGCATAGTGAAAATTTTGACAGCTTAGTTAAATTGGAAAAAGACCGAGAGGAAAAGATTTTAGAACTAACGGCAAATCAAGAGCTTTCCTTGCTAAATTCTATTAGTGCCACCGGTAGTGTGATTTTAAATATTGACGATGAATTAATAAATAAAAATAAGAGCAAAATCGTAAGTAAAATAATTACAGTATCGGCAAAAAATAAAGATGCGGACTTTTATATAAAAAATATTGATTCTTCAATAAATAGTTTTAATCTTAAATTTGCATATCAAAATAAGGAATTTGAAATATCTTTAAAACATCCGTTGCCCGATCACTATGCTTTCTCTTTGCTTTTATCGGTTGTAGTGTCAGTGGTTTGCGGCCTTTCTGTTAAAGAGGCAGTATCAAATCTTGAAAAGAATTTTTCTCTTCCGCCGGGAAGATTTAGTATTTTCAATGGAAAAAAACACGCAATAATTATTGACTCTTCGTATAACAGTGCGCCTATTCCATTAGTAGACACTTTAAATTTTATTAGAAAGATATCTGGACAAAGAAGAAAGGTGGTAATAATTGGCGATATGAGAGAGCTTGGTTCAATAAGTAAAAAAGCTCACGAAGAAGTTGCTTCTCAATTACTAAAAACGACTGACTTTGCCATTTTAATCGGTCCAATGATGCAGGAATATGTTGCTCCAATTTTAAAAAAAGCCGGGTTTGAATTCGCCGGTTTTAATAATTTTACTGATGCAAAAGATTTTATTCTTAAATCGGTTAAAGAAAATGACCTTATCCTAGTAAAAGGATCACAAAATACATTATTCTTAGAAAGAGCTGTTGAAATTCTCCTGGAAAATCCTAAGGATAAAGGAAAATTATGTAGAAGAGGAGAATTTTGGAATAACAAAAGAGAAAAAACCTTATGATTCAAAGATTGAAAAATTATTTTCATCTACTGATTGCTTTAACAGCGAATTTTTGGTTTGGTTTCCCGTCAAGAAAGATGACTGTTATAGGAGTAACCGGTACGGACGGAAAAACGACTACGGTTAACTTAATTTATCACATTCTAAATAAGTCTGGATTTAACGCTTCGATGATTTCATCAGTGGGAGCAATTATAAATAACAAAAAATACGATGTTGGTTTTCACGTTACATCACCTTCTTCTTGGAGTCTGCAACGGTTTATTAAAATGATAAATAGAAATAAAGATAAAAACGTTCTGATCATCGAAGTTACTTCTCATGCACTTGATCAATATCGGACTTGGGGAATAAAATTTGATATTGCTGTTATTACTAACATTACACGCGAGCACTTGGATTACCATAAGACTTACGAAAATTACGTTAAAACAAAAACAAAACTTTTAAAGAACGCAAAGATTACCATAGCTAACAGAGATGATGAATCATATAAGTTTCTGTCAAAAATAGATTTCAAGAAATTAATTACGTATGGTTTAGCAAAAGATGCTCAAGTAAATTTAAGCACTTTGGATTTTCAAATTAATCTTCCGGGAGAATTTAATAAATACAACTGTTTGGCAGCTGTTGCCGTTGCAAGAGAAATTGGAATACCGATGGTTAAAATAAGAGATGCCGTTTCCGGCTTTAAACTTCCCGAGGGAAGGATGGATGAAATATATAAAAACAGCTTTTCCTATATTATTGATTTTGCACATACCCCAAATTCCTTTTTACAATTATTAAGTTCTATTAGACCTGATGTAAAAGGAAGAATTATTCACGTCTTCGGATCGGCCGGAAAAAGAGACAAGAGTAAGCGTCCATTAATGGGGGAGATTTCATCAAAATTTTCAGATGTAATTATTCTCACAGCAGAAGACCCAAGAGATGAATCTGTTAGTGATATAAGCAGTGACATAGAGAAAGGATTTGAGAAAGAATTTACTTGGATAAATTATAAAAATTATAATCAGAATGGAAAACGGCAAAAAATTTACTTTAAAATTAATGACAGAAAAGAAGCAATAAATTTTGCAGTTTCAATTGTTAGTAAGGGAGATTTAATTATTTCTACAGGAAAAGGTCATGAGCAATCAATGAATTATGGAAAAGAGGAAGAGCCGTGGAGTGAATATAAAATAGCGATAGAAGCTATTTCAAAATATGCCAAAAAATAAGCAAATTCATTTTGTCGGAATAAAAGGGGTTGGAATGACTCCTCTTGCAATAATCGCAAAAGAGGCGGGTTTTGCAGTCTCCGGCTGTGATATTGAAAGAGAATTTATTACAGATGAAATTCTTAAAAAAGCAAAAATTTCGCCGTTAGTTGGTTTTTCCAAAGAACATCTACGAGGTAAGGATTTGATTATTACAACGGGTGCACACGGAGGATTTAGCAATGAAGAAATATTAGAGGCCAAAAAACTAAACATCCCCGTTTGGAGTCAGGGACAAGCAATTGGAGAATTTATGAAAGGTGATATTTTTAAGCGAAAATTTAAAGGGATTTCAATTGCCGGATCTCATGGAAAGACAACGACCACAGGAATGATTGCAACGATTCTTAAGGAAGCTAATCTTGACCCATCTTACCTTATCGGAACGTCTTCGCTGCCGTCATTGGAATATCCTGGGCATTACGGAAAAGGCGAATATTTTGTTGCAGAAGCTGATGAGTATGTAATTGATCCTGTTTCCGATAGGACTCCGAAATTCCTATGCCAGCAACCGGAAATTGCAGTATTTACAAATATCGAGTTTGATCATCCAGATATTTATGAATCACTGGAAGAAGTTAAAATAGCTTTTTTAAAATTTGCAAATCAGCTTGGTCAAAAGTCACTTCTAATTGCAAATGGAGACGATAAACAAATTCAGGAAATTCTGAAAAATTATTCAGGAAACAAGATAACTTTTGGCTTCTCAAGTGATAATGATTACGTTCTTAAGAGACTTGGGATTAGAGACACTCAGACATTTTTCTGGGTAGATTCTAGAAAATCGAGCTTGGGAGAATTTACGATTCAAGTTGGAGGAGAACATAATGCCTTTAATGCTTTAGCTGCAATAGCAACCTGTTTAGAAATTGGTCTTTCAAAGGAAGCAGTCAGAAAGGGTCTTCTTCATTTTAAGGGAAGCAAAAGAAGATTTGAATATTTAGGTAAAACAACGCGGGGAGCCCTGATATATGATGATTATGCTCATCACCCGACAGAAATAAAAAAAAGCTTAGAAGCAATTAGGCAAATGTATCCAAAATTTAAGTTAATTTGTATTTTCCAACCGCATACATATTCCAGAACAAAAAAATTGTTCGAGCAATTTAGTGACTCATTTACATCAGCAAATCAAGTTATATTTATGGATATTTATTCTTCTCTTAGAGAAAAAGATGATCCATCTGTTTCGTCTAGCAAGCTTACGCAATCAACGAATGAAAAATCCGGTAATGCAATTTTTTTACCTCAGCCTCAAGATGTGATAGAATATGTCGAACAAAAACGATTCGGTGGGGATACAATAATAGTAACAATGGGAGCAGGCGATGTTTATGAAACAGGTTATAAACTTGTAAAAATATGAATACAGATGTAGAAAAATTAGTTATAAGGGGAAATAAGAAACTTCGCGGAGAAGTTAGCGTTTCCGGTTCAAAAAATGTGGCGTTAAAAGCTTTGGTCGCGGCCTGCTTAACAGCAGAAGAAGTTTACATAGAAAATGTGCCTTTAATTACGGATTTTATGATTATGTCCGAAATAATTAATGAATTAGGAGGGAAAGTCGTCTTAAAAGATCATTCAATTTCCATAAAAGTAAATGAATTTGAAAAAGAAAAAATACAGCTTGATAAAGCGGTTGAGATTAGAACCTCTTTTATGTTTTTAGCCCCGCTTTTAGCAAGGAAAGGAAAGGCAATAATTCCGAATCCAGGGGGATGTAGGATAGGAGCTCGGCCAATAGATAGGATAATTGAAGGTTTAGTTAAAATGGGAGTAACAGTCGATTACAATAGCGAAGACGGGTATTTCCATGCCGGAGTTGACGAAAAAGGATTAAAAGGAACAACCTATACATTCCCCAAAAGTAGCCATACCGGAACTGAGACAATGATAATGGCAGCAGTTTTGGCAAAGGGAAAGACAATTTTAAATAATGCCGCTCAAGAGCCGGAAATTGATGAGTTAATTAGCCTTCTAAACTCAATGGGAGCAAAAGTGAAAAGAATTGAACCAAGAAAAATACAAATATTGGGTGTAGAAAAGTTACACGGAGCAAGTTTTAAAATAAGACCGGATAGAAACGAGATAGTTACTTTTGCTACCGCAGCAATAATTACCGGAGGAGACGTTTTTATTAAAAATATTAATAAAACCGGAATCTCAGAATTTCTTAATAAATTAGATGAGGCCGGTGCGGGATACGAAGAAAAAAATGGGGGAATTAGGTTTTTTTATAAAGGATCTTTAAAACCAACGGAAGTGGAAACATCTTTTTATCCGGGTTTTATGACAGATTGGCAAGGTCCCTGGGCTGTCCTTATGACGACAGCTAACGGAATTTCTACGATTCATGAAACTGTTTATGAGAATCGGTTCACATATGTTTCAGAGCTTGAAAAAATGGGCTCAAAAATGGAACTATTTAATCCAATAGTTAAAAACCCTGAGGTTGTTTATAACTTTAATATAATCGATGATGGCAACTATTGCCACGCTGCTAAAATTTATGGACCTGTTAAATTACATAACGGGGTAGTCTTGGTTTCCGATCTTCGCGCCGGAGCCACACTGGTTTTGGCCGCATTAGCCGCTAAGGGAACAACCATTATTTTTGGACTTGAGCACCTAGACAGAGGATACGAGCAGTTTTGCCAAAGATTGAGATCTTTGGGTGCAGATATATCTCGAGTTAAATAATGAAAAAAATAATAAAAGAAAAAGGCTTGGGCGCAATAATACTGGCTGCCGGTAAGGGTAAGCGGATGAACTCGAAAAAAATTAATAAAGTTGCGTTAAACCTTGCCAATAAGCCAATGATTCTTCGTACACTTCAACTCTTACAAGCTCTTTATATAGAAACAATTATAGTGGTTGTAGGTTTTGCTAAAGATTCGGTAATTAAGCTTTTAGACGGAGGAGTAATATTTGCTCATCAAAAAAAACGTTTAGGAACAGCTCACGCGGTGTCAGTTGCGCTTAAAAAATTACCTAAAAATATTGAGCATGTTTTAGTCCTTAATGGAGACGATTCGGCTTTTTACAATAAGCAAACAATAAAAAAATTAATTGAGTGGCATTTTGAGTCAAATTCAGACCTGACTCTTTTAACGATTGAAAAAGAAGACCCTTCGGGTTTAGGAAGAATAGTTAGAAACAAAACGGGGAAGATAGTTTCAATTATTGAAGAAAAAGATGCTTCATTAAAAGAGAAAAAAATTAAGGAAATAAACCCCGCCTGTTATTGTTTTAAAGTGTCTTTTTTAAGAAAGTTTCTTAAAAAAGTAGGAAAAAGCCCCGCCACAGGAGAATACTACCTGACGAGCCTAATTGATCTTGGAGCAATTAATAATGCAAAAATTGAATCACATCGAATAAATAAGCTGCTTTGGAGAGGGGTAAATACTAGAGATGAACTTAAGGAGGCCGAGCGTTTGTTTGCTCGGATCAAAATTTAATTCAGCTTAAGTTGAATTAAACAGCAGTCAGGGCTATAATTATAATCTATGTCACAGCTTCTGGGCTTTACAATTCTTTCGTTTTTTATAACAGGAATATTACTTGTTCCGTTTATTGATTTTTTATACAGGGTAAAACTTCGAAGGCAAAAACAGGTAACAAAAGACTTTTTAAATAAAAACACTCCGGTTTTTGATAAACATAATGCTTGGAAAGTCGGGACTCCTTTTGGTGGTGGAATTTTAATTGTAATCGTAGTTTCCATACTTACTCTTTGGGCTTACGGAATGTTTAATATTAAGATTAGCGGCTGGGAAATATTTGTTATTTTCTTTACGTTCATAAGCTTTGCCCTGCTTGGTTTATATGATGATATTAAAAAACTTATTAATGGAAAGGGTGGTTTGTTCTTTGGGCTTAGGATCAGACATAAATTTATTATTCAGATAATATTATCATTAATTATTGCGACTGCACTCTACTTTAAGCTTGGATACTCATTTGTATTTATCCGCGGTTTTGGTCTTGCAGATATTGGTTTTCTTTTCATTCCCTTTGCCGCTTTTGTAATAATTTCTTTTGCAAATGCTTTTAACATTACCGACGGACTAGATGGTTTAGCACCGGGGCTTTTTCTAATCTGTCTTCTTGCATTTTTAGCTATTTCTTCAAGTCAGGTCGACTTGGGACTGGGAATTTTTATCGCTTTTCTTGCAGGAAGCGTTGCAGCGTTCTTGTACTTTAATATTTATAAAGCAAGAATTTGGTTAGGAGACGTTGGTTCGCTATCTTTAGGGGCATCTTTGGCTATAATCGGTCTTTTAAATGGGAAAATAATAGCTCTGGGGGTAATTGGAGGGGCGTTTGTTTTTGAAGTAGGTTCATCTTTAATTCAACTTTTTGGTAAAAGATTTCTTCACAGAAAAATTCTTCCGGTAGCCCCCTTGCACCTTTATTTTCTTCAGAAAGGCTGGGATGAGCCAAAAGTTGTAATGCGAGCATGGATTATTGGTTTCTTTTTTGCGGCCCTCGGACTTTATATAGCCTTCATAAGATGATCTTTTATAGATCTTGCCTTAAAATTTCTCTATAATAAAAGTATTGTGAAAAAAATAATATACATTTTGCTACCTTTAGTCATATTTTTTGTTTTATTTGGTCTTTTAATGATTTATGATGCTTCCTCATTTGTGGCTTTTAAGGACTTTTCCGATAAATACCATTATCTTAAAGAACAGTTTTTCTGGTCAATTATCGGTTTTGCGGCGCTTGGTTTCTTTTCTTTTTTTAATTACAAAAAACTCTATAATATTGCTTTACCCTTTCTCCTACTGACTATCGTTTTACTAATTTTAGTTTTTGTACCGGGGTTTGGAATAAATGTTATGGGGGCAAAAAGATGGATAGATTTTAAGTTTTTTGTCCTTCAGCCGTCAGAATTGGCAAAACTTGCACTAGCAATATATTTTGCGGCTTGGTTCTCAAACAAAGAGGAAAAAAGGTTTGTTGCGTTTTTGCTATTACTTGGATTAATTGTTTTTTTAGTAATACTGCAGCCCGATATGGGAACGATGATAATAATTCTCGCAGAAGGTTTAATAGTCTACTTTTTGTCAGGTGCAAATATGTTTTATTTTGTTTTTCTTGCTCCCGTATTGGGTATATTGGGATTAATTTTGGTAAAAATTGCTCCGTATCGTGCTCAAAGATTAACAACTTTTTTAAATTTTAACCAAAGTCCCCAAACATATTCTTATCAAGTTAAACAAATATTGATTGCTTTGGGTTCAGGAGGTGTTACTGGCGTTGGTTTAGGAAATTCTTTGCAAAAGTACGCATATCTTCCCGAGAACACTACGGACTCAATATTTGCGATAATTGGAGAAGAGCTTGGATTTCTAGGAGCTGCTTTTATAATTATTCTTTTTATTTTTTTAATAATGATAGGATTTTACATCGCTATGAACACAAAAGATAACTTTGGTAGACTTTTAGCAGGAGGAATAACTGCCTATTTAGGTTTTCAGATATTTATCAACCTTGCTGCCCAAACAGCTCTTTTACCCTTAACGGGAATTCCTTTACCATTTATTTCTTATGGTGGCTCAGCTCTTGTTATTAATTTAGCTTCCATTGGAATTTTAATTAATATAGCTAGGCAAAATATTAAAACATGAAAATTGCAATAATTGGAGGACATTTTTCACCTGCCCTTGCTGTTGTTGAGAATTTGATAAACGACGATGTTCTTTATATCGGTAGAAAATATGCCCTAGAAGGAGATAGGGCAGTGTCGCTAGAATATCAAATAATTAATTCTCTTGGAATTAATTTTGCTATCATTACAACAGGAAGGCTACAAAGAAAATTTACAAGACATACGATTCCATCACTTTTTAAGTTTCCTCAGGGATTAATTCAAAGCTATTTTATTTTACGTAAGTTTAAACCCGATGTTGTCCTGGGTTTTGGAAGTTATTTATCTGTTCCCATGGTTATTTCAGCTTTTTACCTTAAAATACCGGTAGTTATACACGAGCAGACCCTAGAAACAGGGGCGGCAAATAAATATTTGGCGAGATTTGCCAAAAAAATATGTATCTCATGGGAGTCATCGGAGAAATTTTTTCCAAAATCAAAAGCAGTTCTTACCGGACTTCCGTTACGAAATGAAATTATAAAGGCCAAAGAAAATCTTTCTTCACAAATAGCTAAAGAAATTCCTGAAATTTATGTAACTGGTGGAAATTTAGGTTCGCATAAAATAAATTTACTAATCGAAAATAATCTTTCTAGAATTTTAACTTTTGCAAAAGTTATTCATCAGACAGGGGATTCAAGAAGATTTATGGATTTTGATAGGCTAAAGAGTTTGAAAGATAAATTGCCGGACAATTTAAAAAATAGGTACGATGTAAAGAAATTTTTAGCTGAAAAAGACCTTTTGGAAGTTTTAAAAAACTCTGATTTAATAATTTCAAGAGCGGGAATAAATTCCGTAGCTGAAATAATCTATTTAGAGAAGCCGGCGTTATTAATCCCGCTGTCGTTTTCTCAAAGAAATGAGCAGAAAAAAAATGCTCTGATGGCCAAAAACCTAGGGCTTGCAGAAGTGCTTGATGAAAAAACTGATTTGAATAATTTTATGAGTATTTTGGAAAAAATGCTCAAAAATGTTAAAGAGTATAAATTAAACAAACTTAATAACGTTATAGAATTAAATTCGGCAGAGAGAATTATTGATGTAGCAAGAAGTACGGTTAAAAAATGAAGAAAAAGAGATTGCGTAGGAGAAATTCAAAAAGAAACTATCTAGCATTACTTATTTTATTAGCAATTTTATCGATTATATTAATAGCTGTTTCGTTAAGCTTGTCTAAAAAACAGGTTATTTTAAATCCCGTAGCGTCTCCTAGGAATGTTGATTCTGAAAAAATTGAAAATATGTTGTTAAATAAAAACATTTCTTATCTATCAATAAATAAAAATAATCAACTTTATTATGTGATTTCCTTAAAAGATAATGGTGAAGTTATCGTGTCAACCCAAAAAAATATTTCTGATCAATTAGGCTCTTTACAACTTATCCTAAATCGGCTTACAATAGAAGGGAAAAGGTTTAAAAGCCTAGATTTTAGGTATGATAAACCTGTAATTAGTTATTAACTACGTATGGCTGAAGGTAAAATTGCAGTAGGAATAGACATTGGAACATCAAAAGTTGTTACCGTAATTGCAAGAATAAATGATTCTACAAATATTTTGGGAGTTTCAGAAGTTAAATCTTCAGGTATAAAAAAAGGTCAGATAGTCGATATTGAAGAGGCGGTTCTATCAATAAATAATTCTCTTGAAGCGGCCGAACGAATGGCCGGTTATTCCGTATCTCATGTAATTGCTTCAATTGGAGGAAGTCACATAGAATCTTTAAACTCCAGGGGAGTAGTTGCTGTTTCTCATCCTGAAGGGGAGATCACTTCAAGCGACCTTGATCGGGTTATTGATGCTGCCAGAGCCGTTTCGCTTCCTTCAAGCAGAGAAATAATTCACGTCTTACCGCGAACTTATACGGTTGACGGACAGGAAGGCATAAAAGATCCAATCGGAATGACAGGAGTAAGGCTGGAAGTGGATACGCACATAATCTCGGCAAGCAGCACATCAATGAGAAACTTGGAAAAAGCTTTTTCGGAGGTAGGGGTCGACGTAGACGGAATTGTTTTTAGCGGATATGCAAGTTCTTTAAGCGTTCTTTCCGATACCGAAAAAGAACTGGGGGTAGTGTTGGTCGATATGGGTGCGGGAACAACAGATATTTCGGTTTACGTTGAGGGTTCGGTTGCCTATTCATCTGTTATTCCAATCGGAGCAAGGCACATTACTAATGATTTGGCGATTGGGCTTAGGATTTCTTTAGAATCGGCTGAAAAAATAAAACTTTTTCTTTCTGATCCAAACAGAGGAAAAGAGAGAGTAGAATATGAAGAAGGAAAACCAAAAGAAAAGCATCCCGATGAGATTGATTTATCGTTTTTAAATTTACCTGAAGAAGTTAATAAGGTTTCTCAAAAAACTTTGGTTGATGGAATAATCAGGCCAAGACTTAATGAGATATTTACGTTTATAGGACTTGAAATTAAAAAAAGCGGATATGGAGGACAAACTCCTGCAGGAGTTGTAATTACAGGCGGAGGAGCATTGACAGTTGGGGTTGCAGACGGAGCGAGGAGAATGCTTGCTATGCCGGTTAGAATTGGATTACCGACTGATATAAAAGGGATAATTGACGAAGTGCAAAATCCGGCATTTTCAACGGTCATAGGCTTGACAAAATATGCTTCAACAATTGACATAAAAAGTTCTTTGCCGTTTGGGTTTTCACTGCCAAAAGTAGGAAATTTTAAACCGGGAAAAACTTTTTCTAAATTTATTTCATTTTTAAAATCCTTCCTTCCTTAAGGTATTGCAAAACTAATTTTTATCTGCTAGGATTCACCTATGCTCATTAGACCTCAAAGTACTAACTTCGCAAAAATCCGCGTTATGGGCATTGGAGGAGCGGGAACAAACGCATTAAATTCAATGATTTCTCAAAGTCAAATTCAGGGAGTTGATTTTATTGCCGTAAACACCGATGCTCAAGCGTTGCTTCTGTGTCAGGCACCTAATAAAATGCAAATTGGGGATAACTTAACAAAAGGGTTGGGTTCCGGTGGGAATCCGGATATCGGTCGACAATCAGCTGAAGAATCGTATGACAAAATAAAAGAAATGATCGAAGGATCGGACATGATTTTCATTACGGCCGGTATGGGTGGGGGTACCGGAACAGGCGCAAGTCCGATTATCGCCGATGCGGCTAAAGAAGTCGGCGCACTGACTGTTGCTGTCGTTACAAAGCCTTTTTCATTTGAAGGGACAAGAAGAATGGTCGCAGCAGAAGACGGAATTGAAGAACTAAAAGGTAAAGTAGATACTTTAATTGTTATTCCAAACCAGAGAATACTTGATGTTGTAGATAAAAAGCTTTCATTACTAGAAGCATTTAAGGTTGCGGATTCGGTTTTAACTCAAGGAGTTCAGGGAATCTCGGATCTTATAACTTTACCGGGCCTTATAAATGTTGATTTTGCGGACGTTAGGACAATTATGTCTCAGGCAGGATCTGCTTTAATGGGAATTGGTTCAGGGGTTGGGGAAAATAGGGCACAAGCTGCTGCAAGGGGAGCTATTGCCTCTCCTCTGTTGGAGATTTCAATGGAGGGAGCAAGAGGCGTATTGTTTAATATAATAGGCGGCCCGGATTTAACAATGGCTGAGGTAGATGAAGCGGCAAAAATTATTTCATCGGCGGCTGATCCTGACGCAAATATAATTTTTGGAGCAACCATAGATCAGACAATGCATGATCAAATGAAAATAACCGTAATTGCAACAGGGTTTGATCAGACCAGACAAACTTTAAGAGAATTTATTACCCCACCCGCTATTAATAAAACAGAAGAACAAGGAAATATTCCTCCGCCCTCAGATCAGCCAGTCAGCGAAGAGGAAGATGATACATGGGACATTCCCGCATTCTTAAGAAACAGAAATTAATTAAAGAGCCCATTCCATATGATTTATGATTGCTTCCTTTTTTTCAACGAACTTGAACTACTAGAAATAAGATTAAATACTCTCTCACCTGTTGTAGATAAATTCGTAATAGCTGAAGCTACAGTTACACATACAAATCAGCCAAAACCTTTATATTTTGAAAAAAACAAAAATAAGTTTAAAAAATTTAAAGATAAAATTATTCATATCGTAGTTGACGACAGCCCAGATGTTTCGGTTCCATGGATAATAATTAATCACCAAATGGCTGCAGTAGATAGGGGTTTAAAAAAATGTAAACCTAATGATACAATACTTGTTTCTTGCGTGGATGAAATTCCTAAACCGGAGAAAATTTTAGAATGGAAAGATAAACCAGGGAAACATAAAGTATTTATGCAAACCTTATCATATTATTATTTAAACTGCGTAGATTACAAAGATGAAGTTTGGGATGGAACTAGAATGTTTTCATATAAAAACTTACTTACTTATCCAAGTTCATACGTAGCAAGATTTACTAAACCGGACGTTCTGATTCCCGATGGGGGTTGGCATTTTTCATATATTGGTGGACTTAAACGAATTCAAAAGAAAGTAGCATCTATGGCACATCAAGAATATAACAACGAACAATTTAACACCCCTGAGAATATAAAAAAAGCAATTGCTGAAGGAAAGGACTTCCTTGATCACGGCTTAAAATTTAAAATTATTGATAAATCTTTTTTGCCTGAGTATGTTTTAAAAAACGAATCAAAATTTAAGGATCTCATTATTGAAAAGTTTGAAAAGCAATCTCCTTTTTATTTTATTGAATTAATCTTTTTAGAAATTAAAAAAGCACTTAGAATTACATATAGGAAATCGAGAAACTTATATATCAAAGAGAAAGCCTTTTTTTATAGAACATAATCATGTACATTTTTATAATTCCTCAGATATTTTTTATTTGATAAACTAAGTATCATTTATTTAACCTGACAATGAAAAAAGACCGTAACAGAATAGCAAAGGTAAGGGCTAGAGCAATCACGGGGTTTACGTTTTTGGCGGGAAGAGAGATGGCGATGAAGGTGATCGCTGTCCTAGGGCAACTTGCGCTTGTTCGGATTTTAACTCCGGATATTTTCGGTGTTTTCGCAATAATTTCCTTCGTCATTGCTGGAGCTGCTTTGTTTACTGATTTTGGCCTGTCAATGACGATTATTCAAAAAAAAGTCACGTCAAAACAAGATGAGCTGTCAACGATTTTTCACTTAAAATTGCTGTTGACATTGATTGTAGTATGTATAATATTTGTTTTTTCTCCTCACTTAAATTTAATCTATTCACATTTCGGATTACTAGAGACTAGCATACTTAGAATACTCTCTTTCACTTTAATTATTCAGTCAGTACGTTCCGTAATGGTTTCTATTTTAGAAAGAGATCTAAAGTATGAAAGTATTTCCGTAATCGACCTGGTAGGAATTTTTTCGTATTATTTAGTTGCGTTAATACTAGCTTTTTTAAATTTTGGAATATGGAGTTTTGTTTGGGCAGTAGTGGTAAAAGAAATAATTGAAACTTTGATTTCTTGGAATTATTGCCGTTGGTTACCTACTAACTTTTTTAAGCTAAACATAATTAAAAATCAATTAAAAATGGGAGTCTTTTATCAAATGGGTCTCATTACGGGTTTTATTTACAATTCAACAATTCCAATTGTCGCTGGAATATTGAGTACTCCCTATTTCGTTGGGTTGTTAGATTGGAGTTCAAACGTTTCGTCGATTCCACGCACTCTTTCTGAAAACGTGGGTAGAGTTTCTTTTGCTTCTTTTTCCAGAATGCAAGACAGTAAGGATTCAATTGCTCAATATATCTCAAAGAGTTTTATTATATTAAGTTTCTTTTCGCTTTTTTTTGTTGTTATAACTATATCTTTTGGAAAAGAATTAGTTAGTTTTCTACTTACAGATAAATGGTTGCCCGCATTACCTGCTCTGTACTGGTTTATAGGAAGCACTTTTTTCCTAAACGGAACTGCTCTGATGGGAAACGTTATATTGGCGTTGGGAAAGACGAAATTAATGTTTTATATTTCAATATTTTTTATATTTCTGCAATATATCTTATCCGTTTTATTCTTTAGGCACATTGGATTTACGGGCATAGCAGTTGCAAATTTCCTAGGTACCCTAGTAATGTTTTTTGTTTTATTGGTTTTAGTCAGGAAACTTGATATAAGAGTCAGCTTTAGTCGTTATATTTTACAAGGAATAATAGTATTTATTTTATCTTTTACGGTAGCTTTTATATTAAATCAAATAATACAAACTAATTCTGTTTTGTACTTAGCTTTTAAGCTATCTATCTTTACGATTATTTATATAATTATGTTCAAGAAAATTTTGCCGGATATTGTATCTCAAATAAAAGATGTTATAAAACAACAATTGAAGGTTAATAGGCCGAGCTTAAATTAGCTACTTAATTTAGCTTATTGACTGAAACGGTAGGAACATAGAGAATACACAGATCAGCTTTCGTTTTAGGTCGAAGTTTTTTAATTTTTTTCTTAATTTCGGCATAAAAATTCCAAGAAAGAATTACAATTGCCAAATTCACAGGATCTTTCGAAAATCTTTCGGGAGATACGATTAATATGTCCCTTCCTGGCGTTAAATAGTCCCATTTAAGTGGATTGTCGTCGACAATATATTCAAGATTGGCCTTAAAATAGTTCAGCATTGTATTCCCTTTAGCAGAGGCTCCATATCCCACAATTCTTTTGCCTGTTTTTTTCAATTCTTTTAACTTATTTTTAAAGGTTTTCTTGTTTAGATTTACCCGTTCCGTAAATTTTTGATAAGTTATTAAATTTAATAATCCGCTTTTCTTCTCTAAATCTATTAATTTTTTTGTTTTGTCACTGGCTTTAGATCTCTTTGAGCTAAGAAAAAATCTTATACTTCCACCATGAATAGGCGTTTGTATAATGTCAGTTATTGTGAGTCCTGCTTTGTCAATAAGGGTGAAAAAAGAATTTACTAAGAAGTAAGATAGATGTTCGTGATACACGGTATCGAATTCGTTGTTTTTTATCATCTTATCGCAATAGGGAAACTCTAGAATAATATAACCATTTTCGTTTAATACTTCTTTGCATGCTAAAAGAAAATCCATGATGTTATCAACATGGGCGAATACATTTGTACCTGTGATAATATCGAACTTCTTACGAATTTTTTTTGCCAAAGCTTTAGACCAGTAATCGACGATTACGGGGATATTCTTCTCGAGAGTTATTTTCCGTAAGTTCTTAGCCGGATCAACTCCTAATATTTCGCAGTTAAGTGATCTGAAAAATTCTAATTGTGTGCCATCATTGCAGGCGATATCCAGAACAGATAACTTTTTCCTGCTGAATCTTTTTACGGCATCAACGGCAAGATCCTCACAATGTTTGCGAAACGTTTCTGTCGTTCCACTAACGTATAAATAATTTTCAAACATTAACTCAGGGTCAACGACAATACTCAATTGGCTATGAAAACAATTCTTACACAACATAACTTCAAGTGGATAAATTGGTAGAATCTCGTTCTTTTTATGATAGCTGTTTGCGGGCGGCTGTTTGCCTAAATTTAAGTATCTAAGTAAGTTAGATTTTCCGCAGCATCTGCAACTAGTAACTTTTTTCATAAATACATCTTTGAAACTTGACCACCCTTATTCTGTTACAATTTTATTTATACTATCTATGATGTAACTTGTTTCATCAAGCTTTAACAGTGGATAAAAAGGTAAAGATATAGTGGAATTTCCAATTTGCTCGGCTTTAGGAAAATCTTTCGGTTTATACCCAAATCTTTCTTTATAATAAGTCATGAAATGAATCGGTTTAAGATGGACAGCGACAGCAATTCCTTTCTCTTCGATCCTCCTTATATATAAATCTCTCTTTTTTGGATTTACCCAGATTGTATATATAAATCTTCCGTGTTTACTTCCAGGCATTACTTTTGGAATTTTAATAAACGAATTCTTTGCAAACCCCTTATCGTAAAGTTTTGCAATTTTTTCTCTTTTTAACCGTAACTTTTCGATTCTTTCAAGTTGATGAATCAGAAGGGAGGCATCTATATTTGTCATGTTGGCCTTATAACCTAAAAATTCCATATCGTAAGGTTGATAATGACCTACGTAACGATCAACAGCGTTTTTATTCATTCCATGTAGTCTTGCTTTCTTTAACCAATCGTAAGCATTAAAATCATTTGTAGTAATTGCTCCTCCTTCGCCTGAGGTAATTGTTTTAATTGCGTAAAAGCTGAAACAAGCGAATTCAGATAATTCCCCAACTCTTATTCCGTCTCTTTCGCCTTCTATGCAATGCGCAGCATCTTCAATAATTTTTAAGTCGTATTTATCCGCTATCTCTCTTATTTTTTTCATATCACACATTTGACCATACAAATGAACGGGAATAATTGCCTTTGTGTGAGGAGTTATCGCTTTTTCTATTAGATTCGCATCTATGTTTCCCGTAGAGCTTTCAACGTCTACGAATACAGGAGTAGCATCACAATATAAAATTGCGTTGGAGGTAGAAATAAAAGATAAGGGAGTAGTTATTATTTCGTCGCCTTTTTTTATTCCAAGATATTTTAAAGAAAGGAAAAGAGCATCGGTACATGAATCAACTCCTACTGCGTATTTTGCTTTTAAGTATTCTGCAAAATACTTCTCAAATTCGCCTACAGTTTTTCCTGTTGTTAAAAATATGGAATTTAAAACTTTTAGGCATTCTTTCTTGTCATCTTCGTTTAAATTATGTCTGTAAAATTCTATTTTGCGTTTTTTCATTTTTTGACAATAAATCTTTCCTAGCTTATTTTTCGAAAAATAACACTCTCACTTTATCAAAAGGGAAGTGAGTTGTAAAGCAATTAAAAGTTAATAATTAATGATATACTATGTGTAATAAGTCAATATCATTAGGTTCTCTAATGATAATCTCGTAACAAAGATAAGAACTTATGAAAAATACTAAAAAAATTATAATTTTTGGAGCCGGAGGTACCTCGCGAGACATCGTGAGTTTAATAGAGGAGATAAATGGGCTAACTGTAAAATACGAATGCATGGGTTTTTTGGACGATGATGTAAAAATTTTAGGTAAAAACGTAATGGGGAAAAAAGTTTTGGGTCCTATTAGCAAGGCTATCCAGTTTCCCGACTGTTTCTTTATAAACGGTATATATACCCTTAAAAAGAGATCGCTAAATGAAGAAATTATAATAAAATCAAAAATTCCTCAGTCTAAGTTTGAAACCCTTATTCATCCTTCTGCAAGCGTTTCTGAATCGGCGAGAATTGGAAATGGATGTTTAATTATGCAAAACGTAGTAATAATGTCTAATGCAAATATCGGAAAACACGTAATAATTCAACCCAACTGTGTTATTAGTCATGATAGTCAAATAAACGACTTTACATTTATTGCGAATTCGGTTTCAACTGGAGGATACGTTTCAATTGGTAGACAGTGTTTAATCGGCCTAAACAGCACAATTAGAGAATATGTTAAAATAGGCGATAACAGCATTATAGGGATGGGTGCAGTGGTTTTAGAAGATGTCCCCGGTAGAACTACATTTATTGGCAATCCAGCTAGGCAGAAAAGCAGAATTTAAAGTTTTTATTTTAGAACAATTTTCCTTTTAACTTTACTGATTCTAAAATCTTATTTGAATTTATTAAATATTGGTAATACTGTAAAGTGCTTGTTTTAATATCGTCCACAACCTGACCTTTTTCCAAAGCATTTAATATTTCTTCTATGCCATCCTCGATCACCTTTTTTGTTCTAAAGCCTAAAGCTGTTGAGATTTTACTAAAGTTAACCATATAATCTCTTCTTTCCAAATCGTTTGGAACCTCGTCAAAAATTATGTTTGGAAAGTATTTTTTATATTTATTTGCAACTTGGAAAACCTGAAAGTTCTGATCGTTTGACCCGACGTTAAAAATCTGTCCTCCAATCTTTTTTATATCTTCTTCCTCTGCGACTTTTAAAAATGCATTAATGCAGTCATCTATGTGAATATGTGGTCGCCATTGTTTTCCTCCACCAAATATAAATATCCTGTTGTCTCTCCATGCATTTAAGGTCATTATGTTGACTATTAGGTCAAATCTCATTCGTTTTTTTGAAAGCCCGTATACCGTGCCGTTTCTTAAACATGTTACAGAGAAGTTTTTACTAGATAACCTGAGGGTTTCTTTTTCCGCGTTCATTTTGCTTTTTGAATATTCTGAAATCGGAGCAAGCATGGAATCTTCATTAAGAAGTCCATTCCCGCATCCATAAACACTGCAAGTCGAAGATAAAATATATCTTTTTACACCCATCTCTTTGGAAAGTTTGGCAACACGCAAAGCTCCCTTATAATTTATATCCTTTGTGATTTGATGATTTAAATTTGCAGCTGGATCATTAGAAATTGAAGCTAAATCTATTACGATATCGATTTTATTCAGTAACTCTTTCTTGAAAAAACGTATGTCGTCTTTAACTATAGATAAATTTTTATTAGCTTTTAGATCATCGAGTACGTCTCCAAAGAAAAATCTATCCAAAGCAATTACTTTGTATTCAAGCGCTAGGAGCATTTCTACCATTTTTGACCCTATATATCCGCCAGCGCCCGTAATAAGTATCCTTTTTTTCATTTAAAATGCTTTTTCATTATATCATGTAGTGAAAATTATGATACGTTAGTAATTACTCAAAATCTATTTATTTACCAATAATTTTTAAGCTGTAAGCCTAAGTATTTTGTAAAGACAGATGCACCTTTCTCGTTTAAATGTGTTAAATCGTAAAAAAGGGAGTTGTTAGTAGAATTGTAATTCATGTCATCGATTAGGGTAATGTTATTTTCCTTCGAACTGGATGATAAAAATTTTACAAATAATTTTTCGTCTTTACTAAAAGCGTCCGAGTAAAATTTATTCTGTGGGGGTAAAACTAAATAAATTTTTATCCCTTTTTGTTTAGCTAATTTAATAAAACGATCATAAAAAAGCTCTGACTCGCCGCCAATGCTGTAATTAACTAATTTATCCTTGTCATATATAAATGACGATTGTTTTGATTTTGTATCCATTGCAGATGTGTATGAAAAATGAATAAAGTCACTATCTTGGTATGTTGGTTCGTACAGATCGTAATTTGTAATTTTTAAAAATTGACTTAGCTTATTTACAAAAAAATCAATTAATCTATTGGCGGTAAACTGTGTTCTAAATGATGTTTCTAATTTTATTGTTAATAAATACTGTTTATAATAAGGGTCAATATTTGCAGCGCTTACTAACGATTCGTCGATTTGATTATCTGGATAATATAGCTTAAGAAGCCTTCGTAAGGTTGAGTCTGCTAGCGATGGTATCGAGTCTTTTTTAAGATTTTCATCAGAAATTTGTAGAATAATTCTTTTGGGACATTTCTTGCACGAACTTAAAATTCTTTTTAAAGTAAAGTAATCTATAGATGTAGTGCCCGCATTAACAGCAACATTTCCAACTTCGGTGTTTAAGCCCTCTGTATTTAATTCATTTTGTAATATGTTAGGATTAATCCCTTGTAAAGCAATTGAGTTGCCAAGAATGATTGTTTCCGGCCAATAGTTCATTCTCGGGGCGGGTATTTTCCATTCAGTGAAGTTTGAATTAAAAAGCAATATTTGTTTAAAAAAATTAGAATTTATGTGGAAAAATATTTCTAAAAATATTAAGGGTAAAAATATAAGTAAAATGCTAAAACGTTTCATTAAAATTGAAAATAAATAAACGGAATATTATTTGTCGGAAATGAGAGAAAAATTATTAATAACGCCACTGAATAAATAAAATTTTTTGAAAAATTGTAAATTTTCTTATTTGGTTTTATAAAGTTGAGCGTATAAGGGGTAAGCACATAAATAGCTAGGAAAACTAAAATAACCGTAAATTTGATAAGAAAATCCAGATTAAGAAAATGATAATTATTTATATTAAGCAAGTCAGTTATTATTTGAAAAGCTGAGTTTACCGACGATGCACGGAAGAAAATCCAGCCAAAAGTCACCAACTGAAATGTAATTAGTACAGATAGTAACTTATAAAATAAATTTATTTTTCTTTCTATTTTTCTAAAAGATCGTGCAAAGTTATAAATGACCATAAGTGACCCATGATAAAATCCCCATAAAATATAATGCCAGGCAGCGCCATGCCATAAGCCACTCAATAAAAAAACCACCAATGTATTTATGGCTCCTCTGCTTTTCCCTTTTCTTGATCCTCCCAACGGAATATATACATAATCTCTCAGCCACGACATCAGAGTAATATGCCATCTTCTCCAAAACTCTCTAATATTTTGAGAAAAGTAAGGACTTAAAAAGTTTTCCGGGATTATAATTCCAAATAATCTTGCTGAGCCTCTTGCAATATCGGTATATCCTGAAAAATCAAAATAGATCTGTAAGCTAAAAGCATAAATTGCTATTAATATAACCAGTGAGTTGGAAGTATTTGCAAATCCATAAGCGACAAAATTAGCAAGTGTATCTGCAAAAATTACTTTTTTCGTCAAGCCTCTTATTAGTAAGAGTAGGCCTTCATTAAAAAATATTTTTCTATCCTGAGATTTATTAAGTTGCGGAGCAAAACTTTCAAACCGTTTAATTGGTCCTGCAAAAAGAGTGGGAAAGAAAAAAATAAAATTTAGGAAAATAAAAAGATTGAAAATCGGTTTTTCTCCTTTATAAACATCAACGATATAGTGTACTAATTCAAAAGTGAAAAAAGAAATTCCAAGGGGAATAACTAAATATGTAAGAGTATTAAAGCTGTTTAATAAGTTTAAGGAGTGAAGGTTTTCTATAAAAAAATTAGAATATTTAAAATAACCAAGAGTGCATAAATCTAATGCAACTATAATAAAACAAATCACAAATGATTTTCTAAAAGATAATGCAATTCCAGCAAAATAGTTGATTAAGGACAGCGCAAGAATAAAAAATGTCATTTTTACTGAGAAAAAAGCGTAGAAGACAAGACTAATAATTAGTAATATGAATTTGGATTTATTGAACAAGTAATATAGAAGAACCGAAATAAATAGAAAAAATAGAAAATAAATGCTATCAAAATTAGTGAAATCAAATCGATGGAGTAAAATAAAAATTTGCGTCCCTAACATTTTTATAAATATAACATACATCTAAGCCATCTGTCACGGAATTTTTAAAACAGGAAAATCATATTTGATTTATTTACGGAAATATAATATCCTCTTTTAAACGATTTAAAATAGTTGAGTATAATTTTAGGGATTTTAATGAAGGTGTCTTATGGAAAATACAAATAAACATGCTCCGGTGATCTTAAGCTTGCTTTCAATATACGCATTTATATTGCTGGGTTTTGTTTTTCATACCTCTGCAAATCCACAAATTTTTGGAAAATATACGTTTGTTTATTTTATTGGACTTTTATTATCCGTAATTTTAATTGTTCCTCTTGTGTTTCTATTACGTTACTTGTTATATGAATCGAAATTCTTAATGTTTTCAAAAAAAATTATTTTTACTTCCCGTAGAAAAACAATAACATTGTTTATTCTATTTATAATTTTGTTTATAGCTTCGGAATTATTTTTTAGAATAAAATATAATAATAGGCACGATTTATACGGATCCACCCTTAATCAATATGATGTTTTTCTACAAAACAAGTTGTCAACCGAGAGCAATCTCCATGTAGATTCTGATGGGTTTAGAAATGATGAAATAAGTAAAGCTAAACCTAGGGGAACGTATCGAATATTTGTTCTCGGAGGATCAACTGTATTAAGTCCCTATGTTGGTTACAATAAAAGTAGTGTAAAAGTTCTCGGTGATATGCTAAATGATCACTATAAAAATCAGAAGATAGAGGTTATAAACGCTGGTAATGATTGGTATACAAGTGAGCATTCGTTAATTCAATATCTCTTTAAAATCAAAGATTATCAGCCCGACATGATTATAATTTGGCAGGGAGTAAACGATGTTTATAGATCATGTACTCCTCAGGAATATTCAATATCAGGATATAAATCGGACTATTCTCATTTTGTCGGATCTATTTCAAACATAATTGATGTTTATTTTAAAGAAAAGCCGTTTATCGCAATTAATTCATTTACTTACCAGTTTTTATTGCATACGTTTCAGTCCAATTTTTATTCCGATTTATCGGGTTTCTTAAGTAAAAATGTTCCATCAAAAAATACTTATCAGGGCGTACCGATGCACGATTTTCAAAGCATAGAGGCATACAAGAGGAATCTTAAATCTATTATTACCAACGTTAGAGCAGATAATGTAGAGCTAATTATCGGCAATCAGCCTTACTTATATAAAGATCACATGAGTAGCTTGGAGCTTTCGAAACTGTGGTTATTAAAAATGTTTTGTAATAACAACGGAAAATATCCAGATATTCAATCTAGCATTACAGTTTTAAATGAGTTCAACAATGCGACCAAAGATTTAGCAAATGCAAACAAAGTTGATTTTGTTGATTTGGCGTCAAAAGTTCCAAAAAATCTTAGTTATTTCATAGACGACGTTCATACAAACGAAAACGGAGACAAGATGATCGCAAAAACACTGTACGAGTTTATAACACAAAACAATCTAATTAATTTTTAAGTAGCTTCATAGCTTGATCTGGATACTCTTTTAAGTTAAAATTAATTCTATGCTTAAACCCATTTCTCCGGTTGTTGATTTCCCAAAGCTTGAGGGCGAAATACTTAAAAAATGGCAAAAAGAAGACATTTTAAAAAAGTATCTTCAAAAAAACAATAAATCAATTAAGAAATTTTCCTTTCTTGATGGGCCAATTACCGCAAATAATCCGATGGGAGTTCACCATGCATGGGGGAGAACTTATAAAGATTTCTGGCAAAGATTCTTTAATATGAGAAAGTACAAACAGCGTTTCCAAAACGGTTTTGATGAACAAGGGCTTTGGGTTGAGGTAGAAGTAGAAAAAGAATTGGGTCTTAGAAATAAAAAAGATATAGAAAATTTAATCCCCGGAGATAAGTTTAAAAGTTTAGAAAAATTTATAAATCTTTGTAAAAAGAGGGTAAAAAAGTTTTCCACAGTACAGACGGAACAATCGAAAAGACTTGGATATTTTATGGACTGGGAACATTCTTATCATACTTCTTCAGCTGAAAATAATTATGCAATCTGGAATTTTTTAAGCGTAGTAAATAAAAAGGGCTGGTTGTATAAAGGGCATGATACTGTTCCCTGGTGTCCTAGATGTGGTACGGCAATTTCCCAACATGAAATTTTAACAGAAGAATATAAGGAGATTAATCATACCTCAATATATTTTAGACTTCCGATAGTAGGAAGAAAAAATGAATATCTGCTTGTATGGACCACTACCCCGTGGACGATTCCCGGAAATATTGCTTTGGCAATTAACCCGGAATTTGAATATGTAAAGGCGGACTTTGAAGGTGATAAGTATTATTTAGCTAAATCAAGGCTTGGTGTCTTGTCAAATATTGTTGCTAGCGAAAAAGCTGATCCAAAAGAAATGCTCAAGTTTACCTACATAGCTCCGTTTGACGAACTACCAAGGGTTAAAAAAACACTTGGAGATTATGTGCATAAAGTTGTTGATGCAAAAGAAATAGTTACGGGTGAGGAAGGAACAGGAATTCTGCACGTTGCGCCCGGTCAGGGTGAAGAGGATTTTAAGCTTGGAAAAGAACTTAACCTCCCAGTTATAGAATTAATCGATGAAGAAGCAAACTATATTGATGGTCTTGGAGAATTCAGTGGTAAAAACGCAAAAAAACATCCGGAATTAATTATTGATTTTCTGACAAACAAAAATAAAGGTGAATTTTTCTTAAAAACAGAAAACGTAAAACACAGATATCCGACTTGCTGGAGATGTAAAACAGAATTAGTTTGGAGAATAGTTGATGAATGGTATATTGCTATGGATATAACCGATGAGTCCGGAAAAACGTATAGAGAGCAAATGGTTGAGGTTGCAAAAACCATAGAATGGCTGCCTGAATGGGGCTTGGACAGAGAGCTTGATTGGCTTAAAAATATGCATTCGTGGTTGATAAGTAAAAAACGGTACTGGGGACTTGCTTTGCCAATCTGGGAATGTAAAAAATGTAAGAATTTTGAGGTTATCGGAAGTTTTGTTGAACTTAAAGACAAAGCGGTAGAAGGATGGGATAAATTTGAAGGAAATTCTCCGCATCGTCCCTGGATCGATCAAATTAAAATAAAATGTTCAAGCTGTAAAGAAATTTGCGATAGGATACCGGATGTAGGAAATCCTTGGCTTGATGCAGGAATTGTGCCCTTTTCAACGATGCCTGAAGATTGGTTTCCTGCGGATTTTATTACCGAAAGTTTTCCCGGTCAGTTTAAAAACTGGTTTTATTCCTTAATTGCAATGAGCACGGCGCTAAAAAACGAAAAACCAGTAAAAACCATTTTAGGTTTTGGGTCGGTTAGGGATGAAAAAGGTGAAGAAATGCATAAAACTAAAGGAAATGCAGTTAATTTTGATGAAGCGGCAGAAAAAATTGGGGTTGATGTGATGCGGTGGCTTTATCTTAGGACAAACCCCGAACATAATGTAAATTTTGGTTACCGTGTAACCGATGAAATACGCAGGTTTTTTCACTTAAGACTTTGGAATGTTTACAGTTTTTTTATTATGTATGCGGTGGTAGATAATTGGAAGCACTCAAAATCCGAATTTAAACCGAATCAAGTTTTAGACAAATGGATTTTATCCAGATTAAACGGCAGTATAAAAAATATAACTCAAGCTATTGAGAAATATGATGCCTGCGATGCCTGTGGATTAGCTGAAATATTTGTCATTAACGATCTTTCCAACTGGTACGTGAGAAGAATAAGGGATCGAGTAGGCCCAAATGCTTTAAATGGCAAAGACAAAGATGATGCTTACCAAACTTTATGGTTTGTTCTAACCCAATATTCAAAGATTATTGCCCCATTTATGCCATTTATTGCCGATGAGGTTTATACAAATTTAACAAATGATCAATCAGTTCATTTAGTAGATTGGCCAACATTTGATGAAAAACAAATTAACAATGACCTTGAAAAAGAAATGGAAGAAGCGCGAAAAATTGCTGAAGCTGCACATTCTTTTAGAAAGCAGGAGGGCATAAAGGTTAGAATTCCAATAAAAAGTGCATCTTATCCAGGAACAAAGTTGTCTGAGGATGTAACAGATGTTTTAAAAGCTGAAATAAATGTACAAAATCTAAAATTTGATCAAACTAAAAAAGATGGTTTATTTTTCGCTGATTCGTCTTTGGATAATCAAGATACGGAAGCAGGAGAGGCGAGAGAAATTATTAGACAGATACAAGCCGAGAGAAAAAGTATTAATGCTCAAATAGATCAGTATGTAAAAGTTACTCTTTTGTCTTGGCCGCGAAAATATGAAGAGCTAATAAAAAAGCAAGCTTTAATTAAGACCCTTGAAAAGGGAGAATTTTCAGTAGAAAAAAATGTCTAGAAAAGCAGGAAAATTTGATTTGCCCCTTCTTATTCCTGTGGCGATACTGGTTCTATTGAGTCTGACGACCTTGTTTTCAATTAACATTGTACTTTTTAGAACTCAATTAATTTTTCTTATCGCATCGGTTCTAATTTTTATTTTCTTTTCTTTTGTAAATTATAAAATAATCCAATTATATTGTGTTCCTATTTACATTTTTTCGTTGGTTGCTTTATTTCTTGTCTTGATTTTAGGAATAGAAACCAGGGGATCCGTTAGATGGATTGAGTTCTTGGGATTCAGAGCTCAATTTTCTGAAATATTAAAACCTTTTCTTGCTATTTCATTCTCAACTTTTTTGGTAACCAGAAAAAATTCCCTGAAACAACTTTTTTCTGTTTTTTTATTCCTAATGCCAGTACTTATATTTATTTTTCTTCAACCCGATCTTGGAAATACTTTGATTTATTTTTTTGTCGTAATTTTAACTTTAATATTTTTCGGATTTTCTTACCGTTATTTCATTTCGGGTTTCGTGATGTTCTTAGTTGCCATACCTATTTTTTGGAACTTGCTTCATGAATATCAAAAACAGAGAATTCTAACTTTTTTAGACCCAAATACTGATCCCTTGGGTACTTCATACAACGCCATACAGTCTTTAATAGCTGTAGGATCAGGAATGCTTTTAGGTAAAGGGTTAGGTCAAGGCACACAATCTGCATTAAGTTTTTTGCCGGAAAGACATACTGATTTTATTTTTGCTACGATTTCCGAGCAGCTAGGTTTTTTTGGAAACATCCTTATTCTTGCATGTTTTGCAGTAATTCTTTATAGAATTTATTTAATTATTAGAAATTCCAACGATGATTTTTGCAAAGTTTTTGCTGCAACTTCTTTTTTCATAATCCTGGTGCAGTTTTTTATAAATATTGGAATGAACATTGGGATTCTACCGATCGTTGGAGTAACTCTTCCTTTCGTTTCCTACGGTGGTAGTTCTCTTTTGTCAAGCTTTATTTTAATTGGTCTTCTTTCTGCAATCAGCATTTCACAAAAAAATAACGAAGTCCTCGAAATCCGGTAGAGCCTAAACATCAAGATTTCCATAAACACTATGGAAACAGGATGAATTATTTGTTATAATTGCTGGGATATGAATTACGCAGTAATCGCAACGGGAGGAAAGCAATATAGAGTTTCCGAGGGAGATGTTATTGAAATTGACAGACTTGGTGAAAAAGAGACTGAAAAAGTTACATTCGAAAATACTCTTTTGCTGGTTAATGACGATAAAATTGAAATCGGAAAACCATATCTTACGGGAGTAAAGGTTATTGGAAAAGTTGTAAAAGAATTAAGAGGAGATAAGATAAGAGTATCCAAGTTTAAGGCAAAATCAAGGCATAGGAGAACTACCGGTTTTAGAGCCAGCTTATCCAGAGTCCAAATAGAAAAAATTGAATTTCCCGGAAAACCTGCAGTTAAAAAGGAGCCCGCAAAGACGAAAGTTAAAGAAAAAGTTAAAAAATAACTGATCTATTTTGATGATCTTGACGTTCGTGAAAAATTAAAGTAAAATAATTTTCACAAAATACTATGGCACATACAAAAGCACAGGGTTCAGTAAAAGGAAACAGAGATTCAAAGCCCAAACATTTGGGACTTAAAGCATCTGATGGTCAAAAAGTTATAGCCGGAAATATTATTGCCAGACAAAAAGGAACTAAGTTTCATCCTGGCAAGGGTGTATCAATGGGTAAAGATTACACAATTTATTCTCTGATCGACGGGATTGTTAAATTAAAACAGTTTCACGGCAAGAAATTTATAGAGGTTTTCAATGGATAATCAAAACGATAGGATATTTGAACTTGAGATAAACATGCTTCAGGCTAATCCGCTTCAGCCAAGAGGAATTATTTCCCCTGATTCTTTGCAGGACTTAGTTGATTCAATTAGAGAGCAGGGTATTCTTGAGCCCTTGGTTGTTGCAAAAACTCCTGCTGGATATCAGATAATCGCGGGAGAAAGGCGTTGGAGAGCTGCAAGAGTACTGGGGTTACAAAAAGTTCCCGTAATAATAAAAGAAACGACTCCACAGGGAATGCTTGAGATGTCTATTGTGGAAAATGTGCAAAGGGAAGATTTAAACCCAATTGAAAGAGCTCAGGCATACAAAAGATTAATTGATGAATTTGGTTTGGGAACCAATGAAGTCGCAAGAAAAGTAGGAAAAAGCGCACCGACGGTTTCAAACACAATGAGGCTTTTATCATTGCCTGATGCCATAAAGGATGCGTTAGTTGCTGGAGTTATTAGCGAAGGGCACGTAAGGCCTCTTATTTCGCTTGGAGACACAAAACTAATGCTTGAACTATTCAAAAAGATTTTAAAAGATAATAGTACCGTTAGGCAAACCGAAGAATTTGCAAGACAAGCAAAAGGGGAAATTCAACAGAGAGAACCTAGAACAAGCACAGATAGACTTCATGTTCCCGAACTTGATGAAATGGCAAAGAAATTGGCTACAAAGCACGAATTCGATAAAGTTACTATTTATCAGTCGGGGACTCAGGGAAGAATTGTAATGATTATAAAAGGAGATCCGGAAAAAACCGCAGAAAAAATTAAGAAAATCTACGAAATCCTTTCGAAAGAATAGCTACTTGTAAGGATTTTGAACGATTTCTGAGTGATTTAGGGGCCAATAGATAAAGAGGGACTCTCCAATAATTGCGTCTTTAGTCACAAATCCCCATTCTCTGGAGTCCGAACTATAAAGACGGTTGTCGCCCATAACAAAATATTCGTTAGTTGGAACAGTTATGGAGATTCCCTCTTTTAAAAATGCCCCTCCATAAGTTTTAACAGAAGGTTTTAAATACTTGCTCTCGTCTAAAAGCTGCCCGTTTAGAAACATGGATCCATCTTTAACTTCCACGGTATCTCCCGGGGTTCCAATTACTCTTTTTATAAAATCAAGCTCATTGTCGGTTGGTGCTTTGAAAACTATTACATCACCTAGTCTTGGAGTGTTAAATCTTAGTGTGATTAAATTTGTAAGAACGTACTCGCTATCTAAAAAGTTGGGATACATAGACTCTCCTTTAACCTGAAACGGCCTAAAAAGAAAGATATAAATTACCAAAAAAACAGCAGCAGCCATTAAAAAAGTTTGGATGCTGTCTACTAAAAACGAACCTATTTTTCGTAATATATTCATAGCTATTCATATATTGTCTAAAATTTACGCTTTTTTGTCAATTAGCCGTATTTATGGTAAGATTTGTTTTAAGGACTTGTGGCTCAGTTGGTTAGAGCGCTTCATTCACATTGAAGAGGTCAGAGGTTCGAATCCTCTCAAGTCCACTCACGGATTATTCAAGATATAATTTACATCGTAATCTAAGATATTTTTTACATTCTCTTTTATCAGAACAATCGGACTTATTTTAATAATTTTCCCCAATGTTTTAAGCTCAATCTTTGCTGTAAGATTATTTATCTTTAAAATATCTTTTTTTATGTGATTTGCAAAATTTATAAGTGAATCGGTAAAATTTATTGTATTAATTTTATGCTTTTTAAAATAGCCAGATCGTTAATCAAAGTATCTATTGTTACCGTTTTATTTATAGTAAATCTGATAAAAAGATCCTTGTCGATAGCTATTGTATTTGAAAACAAATTTTCTAAATGATAAACTACACGAAATGAATTTTTATGATTTATTTCATTCTAACACTACCACTCAGACAAAAATAATCAATTCAAAAAATTTTACATACAGATTCTTAGTTGAGACCTTAAACAAGTATGCTTTCAAGAATAAAAAAATTTTGGATATTGGATGTGGCTCGGGTACAATAGATTTTTATCTAGCCGAAAATGGTTCTCAGGTTCTGGGAATTGATATATCAGAAAAAGCTATTGAAAAATGTAAAGAAAGCTCAAGAATTCTTAAGCTAGAACGAAATGCAAAATTTGAGGTTATAAATTTTCCTAAGGATTCAGTAAATCAGAAATTTGACATGATTATATGCGCTGAAGTTTTAGAACATTTAAAGAAAGATAGATTAGCTTTGGAAAAAATAAAAAATATGCTTAAGCCTAAGGGTATAGTCATAATCAGTGTGCCCTCAGTTAATGCTCCGTTATATAAATGGGGTTTAGCTTCAAATTTTGATAAACAAGTAGGTCATCTCAGAAGATATTCAGTAGACAAATTATCCAGTATGTTGCTGGACATAGACCTGGAGTTGTTAGAAACGAAAAAAATAGAAGGTCTACTAAGAAACTTTCTTTTTTTAAATAGAAATGCTGGTAAATTAATTAGGTTTTTAAGAAACTACATGTCTGACATCGTAACAATAGTTGATAAAGCGTTGATCCCATTGCTTGGGGAATCAAATATAATTATTGTTGCAAAAAATAAGAAATTATGAAAATTGTGTTTTTGGCCAGGAGATTTTATCCGGAAATTGGTGGAGTAGAGAAGCATTGTTTGGAACTTGGTAAACGATTGGTAAAAAAAGGACACGAATTAACTGTTATAACCGAAACTCCTGAAGCATCCCATAGTGATGATAAGCAACCGAAGAGGGGGAGTGCTACGTTCGTGGGAGAAGTAGAGGGGATTAGGATCAAGAGATTGAGTCAGGGAAGCGATAGCTGGTTTAAAAAATTTCGTATTTGGAGAGAGATGTGGAAGCAAAAAGACACCTTAAAAAAGGCCGATATAATTCATTGTCACGATGTTTTCTTTTGGTATCTTCCTTTCAGATTTATCTATTTTAGAAAACCGGTTTACGTAACTTTTCATGGTTATGAGGGGAATACAATTCCAAACAAAAAAGCAATCATAATGCATAAAATCGGAGAAAGATTTTCTTGGGGAAATATTTGTGTCGGAGACTTCTTTAAAAAATGGTATGGGACAAAACCCACTATTGTAATATATGGTGCTGTTGATAAGGTTCCGGTAAAACGGAACTTACTAATCAAGAGGCCCTTAAAAGACGTTATGTTCCTAGGAAGATTGGAGGAAGAAACAGGAATAATGCAATATCTAGAAGCATTGGCAATATTAAAGAAGAAAAAGATAAATTTAAGTATTGACGTTTATGGAGATGGGGCTCTAAATACTGAGTCTATAAATTACTCAAAATTAAACGATTTAAACGTAGAATTCAATGGATTCGTTAGCAATGCAAGTGACCTAATTTACAAATATGAGTATGTTTTTTGTTCAAGGTATTTGGGTATCCTTGAAGCATTAATTTTCAAAAAAACTGTCTTTGCCGTCTACAATAATTCAATAAAAAAAGACTATCTTCAAATGTCTGCTTTTAAAGATTTTATTTTCATCGAGAAAAATGCTGAAGAGATCGCTAAAGATTTGCAGAAACCTATTTCCAAAAGTAAAATTAATAGCGGATACGAGTGGGCAAAGAAACAGACTTGGGAAAAAATGGTCAATGATTATCTTAATCTTTGGGGTCTTCATAAAAACCCCTGAGCTGATTACTTCTTATTCTGATTAGTTCATAGAAGGAAGTAAAAATCGCACCGGGAAATTTAACTTTTGATTCTGAGTCATTTTTCCATTTAACCGGTATTTCTTTTATTTTAAATCCATACTTTTTTGCTAAGAATAGAGTTTCAGAGTCAAAGCCCCACCCATTAATACTAACGTTGCTAAATATTTTTTGTGAAGATTCTTTACTAAAGCATTTAAATCCACAGGTGAAATCTGAAATCGAAAGTCCAAGCACTATTTTTGAAAGATTTGTAAACACTCTTCCCATTAATTCTCTAATTGAGGATTGGTGAATAATGATCTTTGAGTTCCTTTTGCGTCTAGAGCCAATAACTACCGGGAATCGTTCGATATCTGTAATAAAATTATCAATGTTTTCGATGGCAACAGAAAGATCAAGATCCGTAAATATATGTATGTTTCCATTTGCTGCCAACATTCCTGTTTTAACTGCATGGCCTTTTCCTTTATTCTCTTTATAATAAATTAGATTAAATTCAATTTCTTTGGAAAGCTTATTGAGTAATTTAGTTGTTATATTATTGCTTCCGTCATTAACAACAAGTATTTCTGACAAGTATTTCTTTTTTTTAAAAAAATTATTAATCTTATAAAGATTTTCTAGTCTTTTGGTTTCATTGTAAACAGGGATAACGATTGAAATTTTAATTTGTCGGTCTTTCATAATTTCTTTGCAACGCATACAATACTGGTTCCGAAAGGAATTCCGGTCTTCAAAAAAAATAATTTTTCCAGTTTAGAAAGGTGCAAAAGCAGTGAATTCAGTAAAGGCGTTACGATTTTGAAATCGGAAGGATAATTATTTCCATATAATCGTGATTTTATTCTTCGTAAAATGTATGCGGGTATGACTATAAAAGAAAAAAAATAAGAAGACTTAATTATTGAAAAACCGTTGTTTATAAGTAATTTATTAATATTCTTGAGAGTATATCTTCTTTTATGTCCAAGGTCTTCATCCCATTTGCTCCACAATGAGGGATATGCGGGAACAGTTAAGATAAATATCCCTTCAGGTTTTAATGCTCTATGTATTTCTGAAATTGTATTCTTGTCATTCGTATGCTCAAGTACGTCAAGTGCCGTTATTAAATCAAATGCTCCATTTTTAAATGTAGTCCTTTCGGAGTTACCTAGGCTAATTTTTAAAAGTCCACGTTTTTTGCAGAAATTGATTGCATTTTTTGAGTAGTCTATACCATATACTGTTCCAAGATTGCTAAATGTTTCGATATTTTTTCCGGTTCCGCAGCCAACATCTAATATTTCCGGATTTTTCTTTTTGCAATATTTTTTTATTAAATTTAATACAACTTCTCTTTTTGCTATATGCCACCAGTGTTTATCTTCTAGTTCATACATCTCTTTGTAGTATTTTGTGTTCATTTCTTTAAAAAAAATCTTTTTATGGAAATAATAAGAAGAATTAGAAAAATAATTAAATATCCGATTACAGCAATAAATTTAGAGAATTTATATTCTGGAATATCATCGTATTTTACATCAACGTAATGAATTCCTGGTGGAACATTAAAGATAATTTTACCCAAGTATTTTTTATTTAGATAATTTATTTGAGTTTCCTTATTGTCAACTTTAACCGTCCAGCCCGGAAAATAAAGAGTATTTTCTACTAAAGTCAATGGAGATTCTGCCAAAAGAACATAAGAATGATCCGTTTGAGACCTTAATATCTCTTTTACTTTTCCGTTTCCTCTTAATATCTGTAAATGATATTTAGGAATCTTTGTTTCTACAAGATGATTCGCGTCTAACCATTTCGGCCAAGCCATTATTGCCATCGCTTCGTAGTTTAAAGTACTGTAGGGCACATTTTGTTTAAGGTAGGTATCGTTTATATCAGTAATCATGGTTCTTGATCCCCAGTTTAGGATCGTATAGAAAATCGTCAGGACGATAAGAACATAAATCAGTAATTTATTTCTGAGATTTAAAATAAGGTATCCAGCCAAGACGGACGTGCAAAGAGTAACAAAAACATGCAAACGAAATGAAAATTGGGCGATAGATATAAGGGGAATTACGTTCCAGAAAAAGGCAGACCAGGGAGTGATAAAAAAAACTAAAATTATAAATATTGAACACCAAAATAACACAAAATACTTCGTAGGTTTTTTAATTTTATTTTTAAGTAAAAAATATACGATCAAGAAGAAAACAAATAGCTGAGTGTATCCAATAATAAATGCGTATTCACCTTTTGGACCTTGAAACAGAAAACCCATTCTCCAAGGAGAATATAGCAAGCTTAAAAAGTTTGTATAAGTTAGACCGCCCCTTGAAAGAGAAGAGTATGTGTATTGAGACAAAACCAAGTGTGCAGCAAAAACGTATGCTGCTAAGATGATGCCAGTAATAATTGACAAAAAGCTTAGCGCAGTTTTCTTAACAAAATCTTTTTTATAGATTAACAGGGTAAATAAAATGTACGATATTAATATCGGTAAGAAAAAGATTGCACTTGCCGAATGAGCAAGGTAAAATAATCCGTAAGAAAGGCCAGCTAAGCAGATCAGAAGTGGGGTTGGTTTAATAAATATCTTTTGAAACAGATATAGCAAAATAGGAACAAAAACGAAAGCAAGTATTTCTCCGTTTACCCTAAAATGTAATACAATAAGATGGTAAGGAGAAAAAAGATAAAAAATAGATGCCGCAAATGCAGCGAGAGTATTTTTAAATAACTCTTTAGCCCAAAGATACATAAAAATACCGGAGGCAAAAAAAGAAAAAGCTAGGAATAATTTCATAGATGTTATAAAAGATACTCCTAGATAATGGAAAAAAGCGATGATGTAATACTGGAGAATGTAGTTAAAGATAAATACAGGATATCCAAATGTCATATTTAAATTACCGCCCCAAGAAGGCATAAAATTTCCTTGGCTTAGATTCTCATAAAAATCCATTGATCTGTAAATATGAAGATTGAAATCACCGCTTTGATATACACCTATTCGAAATATACTTACTATTGGTAATAGAGAGATTATAAGAAGAAGTATAAAAAGATTGGGCTTTTTTTTTGGAAAATGATAACGATAAATGTAGAGACCTATTAAAATTAAGACAGATAAAACCAAATTAACAACGACCATTCTGTATGGAGTTAACATAGTGATATAATAAACGCTAATGGCAGGGCGTTCAAGAGCTAAAATATCATTAATAACTACTGTTTATAACGAAGAAAATGCAATTTTGCCGTTTCTCGACTCTGCTAAAAATCAAACCGTAAAAGCTTCAGAAATTATTATTGTTGACGCCGGGTCAAAAGACTCCACAATAGATTTAATTAAAAGATTTGTCTCTGTGAATAAGAGATTAAATATTAGACTATTTGTTAAAAAAGGAAACCGTTCAATGGGGCGAAACTTTGCTATTAAAAATGCAAAAAATAATATTATTGCAGTTTCTGATGTCGGTTGTTTTTTGGATAGAAATTGGTTGAATGAATTAAATAATTCATTCAAAAAAGACGTAGACGTAGTTGCTGGTTATTATAAACCGGTAGTAAATAATACTTTTGAAAAATCGCTTGCTTCCTACACCTGTGTAATGCCCGATAAAGTAGATAGTAAAGAATTTCTTCCTTCGTCAAGGTCGATTGCATTTAAGAAAAATGTTTGGAGGAAAGTAAAAGGGTATCCCGAAGAACTTAACACTTGTGAAGATCTTGTTTTTGCAAAGAAATTAAAAAGTGCCGGTTTTAAATTTATTTTTGTAAAAGATGCAATTGTTTATTGGCCGCAAAGAAAAAATTTAATATCTGCTTTTTTGCAATTTTTTAGATATGCCTTGGGTGATGGGAAAGCAAGGTATTTTAGGAAAAACACTCCGCTTCTTTACGGAAGATATCTTATCGGATTTTATTTATTAGTTTGGGCGGTAATTTTTCGGTCTCCAATTTTCATAGTTTTTTTAATATTCTTGGTCGTGATTTACTTGTTGCTTTCTATCAGGAAGAACTATAAATATGTACAAGACAATAGAGGTTACTATTTTTTACCCGTCCTTCAGATCTTATCGGATTTTGCAATTATCCTGGGAACAACAATAGGTTTTTTTCAAAGTATAAAATTGTCAAAAATTATAAAAGAAAACAGATCGACAATTGTTGTCTTAATAATCTATTCGGTGATAATATTAACCGGAATAAATTGGGGGATACCGGGGAATGCTCATCCTTTTAATTACAACATGGATGAGTGGCACCAGATGCAGGCAGTTAGAAGTTTATTTAAAAACGGGACTCCAAACGTTCCGGGGGCTGCCAATGCTGCGGCTTTCCAATTTTTTTTAAGCGGAATTTATCTTATTCCTTTCATTATCTTTAAAATCGTAAATCCTTTCATAATAAAAAACGGAATAGACATGGTGATTCAGCAAACGAGAATCTTTCAGCTCCTCAGAATAAATACATTGTTATTTGGTATAGGTTCTGTGGCTATTTTTGTAAAGATTATTAAAGATAATTTTAAAGTAAGTCCATTTTATTCAGTCATTTCCTTCGTTGTTACTCCAATTTGGTTAATTTTAAGTATTTATTTTAAATATGATATTGCATTAATCTTTTGGATACTTTTAAGCTTGTATTTGATTTTCAGATACATTGATTCACCAAGCATTAGAAATTATTTATACGCGGGAATTAGTTGTGGACTTGCGTCCGCAACTAAGATAAGCGCCTTGCCTATACTTGGAATATATTTCTTGTCTCCATTTATCACAAAAAACAATCTTAAATTATTGGGTAAATTTAAATATATACTAATTGGATTCGGCTTATATTTAATTACTTTGATTGCATTTGGATATCCGGATATTTGGTTTAATACAAATGCTTTTAAGACTTTTTATGAAAATGTAATAACAAATCCGTCCACGAGTTCTATATTCATGCTCAATATGGATCCCACGTTATTTTTATTTGTAAGATCATTTCCCGCTGTATTTGGACATTTATTTTTTTATTTTTATATTGTTTCAATTATTTTTTGGATACAGATATTCGTAAGGGCTGGATTTAGTGGGACTTTAAAGATTTATAAAAAAGAGTTTTTAATTTTTCTATCACTTATTTTTTTTATTTTAAGCTTATGGAAACTAAACATATTTGGATCCGACAATAGAAGTTTGACTGTTCTTCCTTTTTTTGCAATATTATCTGGCTTATTTATTAACAGAATAATTTCATCGAAATATAAAAAAGTTAAGGTTTTTACGATTGTTTTATTTGTTTTGATTGTTTTAATTCAATCCTTTGAGATCTACTCATGGGAAATTACGAAAATAAATTCACCCTACTATACTGCTTCGGATTGGATTAATAAAAACATAAAGAAAGGAACATTGATCGGACTTGAAAACATTCCTATATATCAGACATTGCCGAATTTTGTTCTTAAGGATTTTTACTCCCATGTATATGGCAAGAAAAATATTAAATACAATTATGAAATTATTAGTAATAGTAAAAAAATTAGGGCTTCTTTTGTAATTATTACCAACCGAGACTGGGAAAAAATTGCGTTAAAAAAATCTACTAAAGAAGATCTAGTTGATTCTTTGGAAAATATGGGTTATGAAAAGATAGTTATTTTTAATTCAAACACAAAATACTTAAACATATTCAACGATGATTTAACTTTGTATTTTAACCAACTGCTGCCCCTGCCTAGTATGGAAATTTTTAAAAAACAATAAATTGACTTTGTATAGCTATTGTGGCAAAATTCAAATCCATGGACAAAATTGTAAAAGCGAAAATAAAAGGAAAAACAATTTTAATAACCGGAGGAACCGGTTCTTTTGGAAATTCGGTAGTTGATAGATTACTTAAATTTAACCCCAAGAAAATAATAATATTTAGTCGTGATGAGAAAAAGCAATTTGACATGCGCAATAAATTCGATAATCCAAAGTTAAGGTTTGTTATCGGTGATGTCAAAGACAAAGAAAGTGTTTCAGGTTCAATGAAAGGAGTGAATTACGTTTTTCATGCTGCGGCATTAAAGCAAGTGCCTACCTGCGAATTTTTTCCTATGGAAGCTGTAAAAACAAACATTACAGGCACTCACAACGTTCTTTTATCCGCCATAGAAAATAAAGTGGATAGAGTAGTTATTTTAAGTACGGATAAAGCTGTTTATCCAATAAATGCAATAGGAATTTCTAAGGCGATGATGGAAAAGGTTATGGTTGCTCAATCAAAAGATCTTGATGATTATTCTAAGGCAAAAACAACCTTGTGCGGAGTAAGATACGGAAACGTTCTTTATACAAGAGGTTCTGTTTTACCTTTTTTTGTAAAAATGATTAAGCAAAATAAAAAACTTCCAATTACAGATCTTAAAATGACTAGATTTTTACTTCCCCTAAACGATGCCGTCTCATTGGTTCTTTTCGCGCTTATTAAGGGGGACAGTGGTTTTATGTACGTCAAGAAATCTCCGGCATGCAGTCTTGAAACTCTTGCTAAAGCTCTTTGCAAAATATTCAACTTTGAAAAAGGATACTATGAAGTCGGTATAAGAGCCGGAGAAAAAATGCACGAAACCTTAGTTACGAAGGAAGAATTATTAAGAGCAAAGGAGGAAAAGGAATATTATAAAATTCCACCGGAAAGCCAAGGACTTGATTACAACAAATATTTTTACCGGGGGACTATTACCGATGACGATAAGATCACTGCTTATACTTCAGAAACTACGAATCAGCTGGATGTGAAAGAAACAATTCAAATACTTCTAAAATTACCCGAAATAAAAGAGGAGCTTGAAAGTTATGCGAAAAGCGCTAAAAAAAGATATTTAAAGTAGTCATAAAATATAATAGGAGTATACCTAAAATGTGACTTTGAGTTTTTCCTCACCGACAAAATATTTGGAATTTCGACAAATTTTGCTTTCTTTTTCTTTAAATAATACATTTCTTCAAGAATAATTGAAAAATTCTTTTCCTTAAATTTAACATCTTTAAGTAAACTAAGTCTGACCATTTTAAAACCATTAGTGTAATCCTTTATACCTAATCCAAAAAATAATCTGGCTAAATTATTGCCAAATATAGAAATTACTCTGCGAAAAAGTGGAACATTTAATACTTTTCCGTTTTCTACGTATCTTGATGCTTTTATGCAGTCAACATTTTTGTTCATTGCTTTAACAAAATCACGAATATATCTGGGAGGATTAGTAAGATCGGAATCCATTGTTATGTAATATTCAAATCCTCCTCTAATTGCGATATTTATTCCCTTGCTTAAGGCATCACCATATCCGCCATTTTTTTTGCTTGAAAATATAATTAATTTATCCTTATATTTACTTTTTTCATTTTCTAGTATTTTTATAGTCGAATCATTACTTCCATCGTCTATTACAATCAATTTTACATAATTTGGTAATTTCGAAATTTCGCTCATTACTCTTTTTACACACTCTGAGGCTACCAACTCTTCGTTATACATGGGGATAACAATTGCAATGGAATTTTTTCTAAATTTCGATGCCATCTTCAATAAACGACCTTGCAATCGGCAAGTTGCTGTTTTCAGGTAAATGCCCTCTCAAGTCGTTTGATTTAACTCTTTTAATAATGTCATCGGCGATTCTCCTAGACGCTTTTCCGTCTCCTAAATTTTGTTTCCATTTTGTGCCGGATATCTTTTCCAATTTTTTATAAACTATTTCCGGAGTATATTTATCCGGTTGATCTGGATCAAATTTTACACAACCCCTAATGTCATAAACTTGTGGTCGTTCAGTTGATTTTCTCAAATTTATACACGGAATATTTAAAACAGACGCCTCCTCGTTTAAGGTTCCTGAGTCTGTTATAACTGCCTTTGAATGCGTTAATAATATTAGCATCTCTTCATATCCGATCGGATCTACCATAATTAAGTTTATTGGTAAACTAATTTTTCTATTCTTTATAACTTTTTGGGTTCTATAGCTCGCCAGAAAATAAACCGTATGTTTTGCATTTTTAACTAAATTCAATATTGCGTCAAAAGAGCGGTCGATGTTAACGTTTTCACGTCGGTGACAAGTCATTAAATAATAGTTTTTATCAACAAGACCTCTCTTTGTAAAAAAGCCTTTCGTAGCCATTTTTTCTAATCTTTTTTTTTGTTTAAAATAAAATTCATTTAAAATATCAACGATTGGGTTTCTTACGACAATAATGTTTCGTGGATTTAAGCCTTCCGCTACTCCACGTTCTTTGTATTCTTCTTCGTATGTATAAATAATATCGGATAAATGATCAGCCATTGTACGATATTTCTCTTCAGGCATTCTCCAATCATATGAATGCCAGCATCCTTCTATATGAATAATTGGAATATTAAGCTGAGCTGCGGCTAAGCATCCGGAAGTCGTATTAGTATCTCCTAAAAAAACTACGGCATCCGGTTTAACTTTTTCAAGAAGAGGATAAAGCTTCCGTATAAGCTGGCTAGAAATTTCAGCATCGGTTTCGCCTTTACAGCCTAGTTCGTAATCAGCATTTCTTACTTTGAATTCCCTAAAGAAGATCCCTTTTAAATTGTCTGAGTAGTTTTGGCCAGACCAAACAAAAATCACGTCAATATCTTTTTCTTTTTCAAGATAACGCATTATAAGAACCGCTCTGATTAAGTCGGGTCTTATTCCCAGAACAAATACGATTTTCTTTTTCATCCAGTATTATTAAATTCAAAAATATCTTTAAGGGATTTAGAAAGATCTTCTTTTAAGAATATATTATAGATAGATTTAAGTTGCCTGTCTATTGTAATCTTACCTTCGGTTTTTCTGACTTTTATGTTTAATCCTGCGACTTTTACAAATTCACTCAAAAGGTCATATTTCGATACGGGACCAAGAGAAATATAATGAAAAACAGAAGATTTATTCCTAAGTTTTGTAAAGTTATTTTTTTGAATAATATAATTGCATAGCTTAGCATATTGTAAAGTTGTGCAGCCGCTCCATTTCTGATTTGTATACCCATCGATAAACGCATTTTTATTATTTAACGTCCATTCCAAGAGGCCGCGATTGTTGTTCTTGTCTAACCCAATTATAGAAGTTCTAATATTAAGTACATTTTTCCTATTAACTTCTCCTTTGAGTTTTGTATCACCATAAAAATTGTCTGGCTCCGGAAGACTATTCTCAAAAACCTTTCCTGAGTTGGCAGGAAAAACAGCATCTGAGGAAATTGAAATTACCCTAATTCCAGCTTTTTCGGCAAAATAAGCAAGTTTCTTTGGAAAAGATGTATTAACATAAGCCATTAATTTTTTATCTTTAACATTAGGGAGTATGCCAACACAGTTAACAATATAATCAATGTTTTCTATCTCTTTTAGTATTTGTTTAAGATCTTTTTGAAAAAACTCCGCTCTAAGCAAAAATAATTTGCTGTCGATATGTCTATCTGTGCCAAAAACATTTATGTAGTTTTGTTTAAAATATTTATAAACTGTTGAGCCAAGCATTCCTTTTGCGCCCAAAACTAAAATCTTTTTTTTCTTATCCATATCTAAATTATTATTGTGTTAGGTAGGGGAATAATAAATTTTCCTCCGTTTATTAAATACAATTTGTTACGGTTTTTAATTTCATTTAAAAAAGTCCAGGCAAATAAAATAGTATAATCCGGATGATTTTCTTTGTTCAAATTTGATGGAACAATTTTTAAATGAATGCCGGGGGTAAATAATCCTTGCTTTGCGCCAGAGTCATCTATTACGTAATCAATAATATTGTCGCTAAACTTACAATAATTTGAAATAACAGTTCCTCTACCTGAAGCCCCGTACGCAGCAATAGTGTTTTTCTCTTTTTTTATTTTTTTTACTAAACACATAAGTTCCTTTTTATTATTTTTTACTTTGTTTTCAAAATTTGCATAAGTAGATAATTTATTTAAGCCTTGTTTGGTTTCGGACTCGATTATCTTTCTTACAAGCTGTGAAATTTTATGTCTTCCTGACCTTTTTTGCACAAAATAACCCATTGATCCTCCATGAATAGGAATTCTTCTGACATTAAAAATCTTCATATCATGTATATTTAAAAAATTCACAAGTGCCATTAACGAGTAGTAATATTGATGTTCGTGGTATACCATATCGTACTGAGTTTCCTTTATAAGTGTCCCTAGATAGTGGTTTTCGAAATAAAGAATTCCGTCATCATTTAATAAAATTTTTATTCCCTTGATTATGTCGTGCATATCAGTGATATGAGCAAGAGTATTTGTGCTTACGATCAAATCCATTTTTCCATATTTTTTTAAAATTGAATTTGCAGATTTTGCTGAAAAATAGTCATTTATAATAGGAAGACCCTGTTTAATTAAAGGACCTACAATATTTTTTGCAGGATCAATTCCAAGAATTTTAAATCCTTCATTAGACATATCTTTTATGAAACTGCCATCATTACAGCCAATTTCCAAAACAGAAGTTTTGTTTGCGTTTTTAAATAAATTAGAAAATAATTTTGAGTTATTTAAAAAATGGTCGGATAATGTTTTTATGACTGAAGAATAATAATAGTAGTTTTTAAATAAAACATCAGAATCAATAACCACAGATGTTTGTACTAGAAAGCAATTTTGGCAAAAGTAGAGTTCCAGGGGATAGAATTTTTCTTTTTTGAACTCATTTTTTCGCAGAAAACCCCCAGCTAATGGTTGCTTTCCTAGGTCAAGTATTTTTTTGATTTTTCTGCTTTTGCAAAATCTGCAATAAGAATAAGTATTGTACTTACGATTTCTTTTTACTCGCATTAAATTTATTTGCTAATCGTAGCGAATTCAATATAATATACGTTATGCAAAAGCAAAAATCAATTGTATACTGCATTGAATTAGTTGGATATTTTTTTTTAATAAATATCGTAATCCTACTTACTTTTAGGCAGGCAAGAGCTTTGTTCCCAATCCCAGAAATAGGATCATTAAATATCGTGAGTTACGCACAGTTTAATGGATATCCTCTTTATTTTGATAATTTGTTATTTTTTTTACTTTTACTATCTCCCGTAATTGCTTATTTTTTTTCCTGCTTAAGACGAAGATATGTTCATAAATAAAATATTAAAGCTTGCATACTCAAAGGCTGATCTGATTACTGTATTTATTATTGTTGCAATATTTAATATTAATTCTTTGTTATCAAATTGCTCTTTAATAACAAATACAGGCTTTGATAGTCAAGCGCTTTTTATCTGGCAATACTCAGCCGAAAAAAATTTTTTACCTTTCAAAGACGTCTTTTACCCATATGGTCTTCTAACTTATCTTAGAGATCAAAATTTTTTACTACATTTGGTTTATTTCCTTTTGGTTCCAACAATTCTTGTAATTATTTATTATATCTTTAAAAGAATATTTAAGAATAATTATATAAGTTTGTTTTCCTTAATCATTTTTTTTATGGCGATTTACTACTATAGTGGATTTGACAGTCTAATTAGGTATGGGATTACTCCTGCATTTCTTTTACTTTTTTCTCTTTTTGTTTTTGCAGATAAAAAGCCAAACTCTTTTTATATTATTTGGGGAATAGTATCAGGTATTACCTATTCGTTTTTTATTGATCAGGGAATATATCTAGTAATTTGTCTTCTATTTTCTATCTTGCTGATCAGTCTATCTAATCATAAAAAAATTGTTGAAATATTTAGACAAGAATTGTTTTTGATAATCGGATTTATTATTGGGATTATTCCGCTCTTGGTGTATTTAGTAAAATATGGAATTTTAACAGATTTTTTTAAACAGTTATCGTTTTTACCTCAATTGTTTCTGATTGCTAAAATTCCTTTTCCTCCTTCCTTAAGATCCGCCGATAATATTTTTACTATTACTCTTTTACTTTTTTCTTTTTCTTATTTGACAATAACATATCTAATTAAAGGAAAAAAGTTAGACATCAGATCATTTATGCTTGCAAATTTGACCTTTTTATTAATCGTAGTTGAGCAGAAAAATATTATGAGGTCTATTTCAAAAGATCTTTTTGTTTACGGTTTACTTATTTTAAACTTGTCAGCGTCAATATTTCTGAAGAAAGCTTGGCATGTTTATGTTTACAGTATAATTTTGATATTAATCGTATTTTTTGTTTGCCAAGGAAATAGTCAAGGAAACGAATTGTTTAGCAGAACTAATTCAAATAATTGCATAGATATTAATTCAGAAAGAATTTTAAATGAAAATAATAATTATTCAAAAGTCGTCAATTATTTTAAAAAGAAAACTAATCCCATTGTATTTAGTACTCCGTCTGATCCTGCTTTCTTTGTTTTGCTCAGGCAAATGCCACCTTATTATCCAGAGATTTATGACGGGCAATTAAATGGAGTTCAAAAAAGAACTAATTACATTATAAATAACAAAATTCAATATGTAATTTACAACACGAGTAGTTTAAGTATTCAGGATGGCGTTCCTGATTATTTACGAGCTTCTGATGAATTTGCTTACATTTTTAATAATTTTGTCCCTGAAAAGATGATTGGTAATTTCATAATACTTAAAAAGGCCTCAATCGTTAGCGATTTTTTTAATAACGAAGTGATAAATAATAGTAAAATAAAAAGTTTTTTTCTTAACGTGGATCTAGGAAGCATTCCATTGTCCGAAGGGCAATATAAAAAAATATATCTAAAGAATAGCGATATCGTTTTTTCCAAAGAAATTTATTTATCAAAGAAAGAAAAACTTAAAGCTTTATCCAAGAACAAGCTATTAGTATTGGTTCCAACAATAAATAATTCTGAGAGGACAAATATTAAAGTCAGTACGAGCGACTTTAAAATGTCATCGATATCATTTAACCCATGTAAAGTTAACGACGCATGCATAATAGACTTGTCTAAAATCCCACTGTTATATAAAGAAAGAGTCATTACTGGGTTTGAGATAAGTAATTTTCAAGGAACGGCTAAGATTTACAATAGTTCCAATATTACTGCTTTTTGGTGACCGATTCTAAAAGTGTTTAAAAAGGAACCGTATCGGTTTATAAAATTAGCTACAGATCTGATATAATACAGGAATCTAAACTGAAGCTAATTCGTGATTAAAACTATTAATTTAAACTCCGAAATCAGAAGATGCATAACATTATGAACAAGGTCTTTATAATAATTGTAAATTGGAACGGAAAAAAGATCTTAGCAACTTGTCTTAGTTCAATAATAAAGGCCGATCTTAAAAATGCACCACAAATAGTTGTAGTAGATAATAATTCCACGGACGGTTCACAGGAGATGGTTAGAAAATCATTTCCAAAAACAGCTTTGCTCCAGAACAAGACAAATCTTGGATGGGCCGGTGGGAATAATGTTGGTATTAAGTATGTCCTAAGGAAAAATGCAAAATATGTTTTACTTTTAAATAATGACGTAACTATTGACAAAAATACGATACCTGAGTTAATTAGCTCTTTCAATAAAGTTAAAAATATTGGAATCGTTGGTCCTAAAACATATTATGATAATAAAAGTAAGAATATAATCGCAGATGCGGGAGGTTTGATTGAGAAAAACAGGTTTTTCGGCGTTAATAGAGGACAAGGGGAAAAGGACCTGGGGCAATATAAGGGATCGTTTGAAACGGATTTTATTTCCGGTTCAGCAATGATGGTTAAAAGTGAAGTTTTTGAAAAAGTAGGATTTTTTGATGAAAGTTTTTATCTTTATTATGAAGACACAGATTTTTGCCTGAGAGCAAAAAAATGTGGATACTTATCAATTATTACATCAAAAGCAATTGTTTATCACAAATTTGGGCAGACAAGTAAAATAGGTTCACCTTTACATAATTACTTTACAACAAGAAACCACTTTTTATTTGTTCAGAAGCATGCCCCCTTTAGGGTAAAATTAAAAGAATTTATTAGGACACCTAAAACTGCCTACGAGTTTTTAAGATCTAATAACGGAAAGTATTCCCTGCTTGGCATAAGAGATTATTATTTAAGAAAATTCGGAAAACAGATTTATTGGTAATGAAAATTGCTTTTTATCATAATGTTCCGGCCGGAGGGGCAAAGAGAGTTGTTTATGAACAAGTTAAGCATCTTTCTAAAAAACATAAGGTTGAAGTTTTTGAATTTAAATCGGAAGATAGTAAATATTGTGATTTAAAAAAAATTACGAGAGTAAACCAGTATTTGTTTGTACCCGCCAATAATCTTCCGTTTTTTTTAAAAAGAATATATTCAGATATCAAAATTTTTTATAGTCTTAAGAAAATTAATCACCTAATTGCACAACACATAGATACAAAAGGTTTTGATATCGTTGTTGTTCATTCCGATAAATATATTCAGGCTCCGTATCTTCTTAGATATTTAAAAACACCTTCAATTTATTATGCTCATGAAACCTTGCGTTATGTTTATGAATCGCATTTAATTTTTAATAAAAAAAACTTTATTTTGAAAAAATGGTACGAAAATTTAACAAGATACATAAGAAAAAATGACGATATAAAAAATATAAATTCCGCTACAAAGATACTATGTAACTCCAAATATACTTCGGAAAATATTATGAAAACTTACGGATTGGAAAGTGTTGTGAGTTATCCAGGCGTTGATGCAATTTTTTTTAGACCGCTAAAATTTTTAAAGAAAATTGATATTCTTTTTATCGGAGAAAAAGTTAGTAACGAAGGATATGAGATTTTATTAGGGGCACTTAAACAAATGAGAAAGTACATAGTAGTAAAAATATTAGACAGAAAGAATGATCGTTTTAGTTTAAGTGATCAAGATTTAGTAAAAGAATATAATAAATCTAAAATTGTTCTTGCTTTAAATACGAAAGAGCCTTTTGGATTAATTCCTTTGGAAGCTATGTCCTGTGGGGTACCAGTAATCGCAGTTAGTGAGGGAGGATTCCGAGAGACAGTTTTAAATAATATTACGGGGTATCTAATAGAAAAAAGTCCTAACGCCCTAAAAACCAGAATTGAAAAACTATTATCTAATTCTAGTTTACATAATGCCATGGGAAAAAATGCTAGAAATATAATTTTGAAAGAGTGGGATATTAAAAAGAGGATGTTGGAATTTGAAAAATTGATTTACAGTTTTATAGAGAAAGAAAAATGAAACCATTAGTATCAATAATAATTGTCAACTATAAGGTAAAAAAAGAACTGTTTGCCTGTCTGTCTTCAATATTAAATTCGAAACCAAAGGTATCTTATGAACTGATAGTGGTGGATAACGATGAACAAAAGATAATTGAAAAAGATTTAAGGAAGAAATTCCCATCCGTAATTTACATTAAAAATCCAAGGAACAATGGATACGGAGGAGGAAACAACCTGGGGGCAGCAATTGCAGAAGGAAATAATCTTTTCTTTTTGAATCCGGATACAGTTGTTAAAAAAGGTGCAATTGATGAATTAGTCCGATTTATAAATAACGATAAAAAGATAGGGATTGTAGCGCCTCTACTTTTAAAACCAACTGGGCAAGCATATCCTCTTCAAGGAACAAAGGAGTTAACTCCGATAAGAGGAATATTTGCATTATCTTTTATAAATAAAATATTTCCAAATAATAGGTATTCAAAAAGATTTTGGATTAAAGATTGGGATAAGCATAGCGATAAAGAGGTAGATGTAGTCCCCGGAACAGCTTTTTTAATAAGAAGAAATATATTTGAAAAGGCGGGTAAGTTTGATGAAAACTTCTTTTTATATTTTGAGGAATTCGATTTATGTAAAAGGGTTAAAGAACTTGGATATAAAATATTCATTAATCATTCAGCTCAAGTCGTTCATATCTGGGAGTCAAGCACAAAACAGGTAGAAACTAATTCACATTTTTCTAAAAGTAGATTTCTATATTTTAGAAAGCACTTTGGTTTAATTCACGCTATATTTGTTCAAATAATTACAGAAGTTAACAAATATTCATTATTTATGTTTTTAGTTTTGCTTCTAGCAGGTTTTCTTCGTTTATATAAGCTTGACCAATGGATGATTTTAATAGGAGATCAAGGATGGTTTTATCTTTCGGCTAGAGATGCGATATTAAGCCATACAATACCTCTTGTAGGTATTCCTTCCTCCGTAGTCTGGCTAAGGCAAGGGCCACTGGCGACATATTTGATTATGATTGCATTTTTATTCGGAAACTTTAATCCCGTAGCTCCTGGTATTCTATTTGCTCTTCTTGATGTAGTAACGGTTTACTTAATTTACAATTTATGTAAAATTTATTTTAATAAAACGGTTGGTCTTTTGGCTTCAGCTTTTTATGCTACATCGACGTTGGTTGTAGTGAATGCTAGAATGCCCTACCACACATCTGCAATTCCCTTACTATCAACCATTTTTTTTACATTGACTTATTTGGTGTTTCAAAAAAAGAGAAATGTTATTTTTCTATTTTTTCTTACACTTGGTTTTTTAATTCAGCTTGAGCTTTCAAATGCGGTCCTGATAGGCGTTTTACTTATTTTGTATATATTTTACAAGCCTAAGATTAATAAAAATAATTTTATTGAAGGAATCTTAGGGTTTTTAATAGGAATATTACCATTTCTTTTATACGATATCTCTCACCGTTTTGTACAAACATTAGGTCTGCCATTATGGATTATAAATAGAACGAGATTATTTTTTGGTTTAACACTAAATAAAAATTCAACCACTGTAAATTTCCCAAATGCATTAAGAGTAATTTCCGAGGCGATTGGTAGGATAATTTTTCCTTCGTTGTATTTTGTCGCAGCAATTTTATTTTTCGTCGCCTTAATTATTTTTATATATAAATTATTTAAAGTTGATAAAAATAATCAATTCTCGTTTGTCTTGATTGTTTTGTGGATATTTGTTCCACTTTTAAGTTATGGGATTCATTCGACTCCTGGATCCGCATATTTTCCTCTTATTTTTGCTCCGATATGTATTATGATTGGATATTTTTTTTGGTATTTTAGTACAAAATTTAAAGCTATGTTGTTTGTATTTATTTTACTGATTGTTTATAGCACTTTTTATTTTTTTAAAACCAGTTTTTTTACAATCAATAGTGATATGAAAATTCTGCCACCCTATGGTTCTTTTACAACGGGTCTTGTTTTAAAAGATCAAGAGGATATAGCTTCGGTAATAGTTAAGGATGCAAATGGCAGTAAGTTCCAGCTTAAGGGTGGTGGGTTCTATGGAATTTTTGAATCAAACATTGATAATTATAAATATCTAATCCTGTACCAAGGAGGGAGAATTAGCGGTAGCGCTAAAGTCGTATATACATTGTATATTCCATCGGACAAGATTAAAAAGAATGAGTTATTACTTTACAAAAGCAGATTTATTCAAATTGCCAAAAGAACTATTTTATGAAAAATTATAAAAGATATTGGATCGTTTTCTGTACGCTAATTTTAGCCGCTTGGTTTTTTGTTTCGTTCTTCCGTACCTTTTATAATTTTTCAAAAGTTTATACCGAAGAAAGACAATGGATGTTTCTGTCAGACGATGAAAAGAGGTCAAAAACATTTGGAGATATTTATAACTTTTTAGAATTTATTGGTGAAAATACAAAAACGCATGATTCAATTCTTTTCTTTTTTTCAAACAAAAAATATTTTGCTGGAACAGGATATCTCTCGACTTATTTTTTATATCCGCGACAAATATATTTTTCTCAATTTAAAAAAGACACGATTTCTATAATTAATTCGAAAAAATTTGACTACATAGTTCTTTACTGGACAAATAATGATAATTCTGAGGTTCAGAATTATTTCAAAGAAAATAGTTCAAAACTTAAAACCGTAAATATTTACGAAAGCAAAAATACTAAAGGGGGAGTTTTTAAATATGAATGAAGTTTTAATAATTTTAGGATTAATTCTAGTTGTAGTTATAGGATATTCGATTATATTTATTTGTAATTTCTTGAAAGAAATGTCGCTTTTTGAAAAGTCACCTTATGCGTTTGCATTGGGCGTTGGCGCAGTTGCATTTGAAATGTTTTTATATTCGATATTCAAAATACCCTGGAATCCTGCTTATTTATTAACTCCGATAGTCTTAATTGTTATAGCGGCTTTTAAAATGATGCCGAAAATTAGATTTAAACACAAATTGTTTACCAACTGGAGTCTTATAGAAAAGGTAATTCTTGTTTTAATTTTACTTTTAATATTTTTTGTGGCATTTGAAGCTCAACTTAGGCCTGTATCTGCCTGGGACGGATGGGCAATTTGGCTTTTGAAAGCAAAAATGTTCTATATTGACGGTTTTGTAAATCCGGCCGTCTATAAGTTGCTTAAAGAAGGATATCCTTTCGTAATAAATCTATCCGTTGCATTTCTTTATACATTATTAGGTAAGGTTGATGACAGGTCTGTCCTTTTACTATTTTTTTGTTTTTACCTTTTCACGTCAATTTTATTTTATACACAAGTTAAAAAGAGAACGGGGAATCTTTTTGCATTGGTTTTTACTTTTCTTTTAATATCAACTCAAAATTTGGTTAGACATGGTGGGAGATTTGAGGCAGGGTATGCAGATCTTGCATTAGGGTTTTATTTTTTTGTTTCGCTATCTCTTTTCCTACGTTTTTTGAAAAGCTGGAGTAACCGAGATCTAATTATATTATCAGTAATTTTGGGCATTACCGGTTTAATTAAGGAGGAAGGAATTTCGTATATTCTTTTAATTAGTCTTTTTCTTGTATATTCAATATTAAAATCAAAAAAGTACAAAATGATTCCTTTATCATTTATATATTTAATTCCGATTGGAATTTGGCAAATGTTTAAACTTTACTTTGGCCCATTTCCCGGGCTTTACAATTCTTTTGTTCCGCATCTTAATAGAACAATAAGTATTATTTACTTTATTTTAAAAGAGATGATTAATTTTCAAAATTGGAATCTGCTCTGGATACTATTCTTTATTGCTTTTTTTACGTTTAACTTAAGTAAGAAATATTTTTACATTTATTGTTTAATTTTTTTTCAACTTTTTATATATTCCTGCGTTTTCTTAATATCTCCGTACCCTCCAAATGTGCATATTCCCAATGTAATGGATAGGCTATTGCTTCATCTTGCGCCAATTTCAGTTTTTGTCACGGCATTGGTACTATATAAACCCTTAAAAATACTGCTACGTAATATAAATGCTAAAATTAAAATATGACTAAAATCAGTTCACTAATTCTCACAAAAAATGAAGAAAAAAATATTGTTGATTGCATGGAATCACTTGCTTGGTGTGACGAAATAGTTGTAGTTGATGATTTTTCTGAGGATAGAACTGAAGAACTCGCAAAAAAAATAGGCGCAAGAGTTTACAGGAGAGCGTTAAGCGGAGATTTTTCTAGTCAAAGAAATTATGGAATTTTAAAATGCGAAAATGAATGGATATTTTCGGTAGATGCAGATGAAAGAGTTTCGGAAAAATTAAAGGATGAAATCCAAACCAGGGTTGAGTCGGTAATTGAAGAAAATGGTTTTTCGGTAAAGAGGTGTGATGAACTGTGGGGTAAGAAACTTATGTATGGTGAAACAGGAAATGCAAAATTTATTCGTCTCGCAAAGAAGAATAGCGGTAAATGGTTAGGAAAAGTTCACGAGAAATGGAAGATAGACGGGAGAGTTGGGGAGCTTAAAAATCCCTTAAGTCATTTTCCTCATCAGAAAATTTCTGAGTTTATAACCGAAATTAATTTTTACTCCGATATTAGAGCAAGAGAGCTAAGTGAGTTAGGCGTTAAGGTAAATACGGTAGAAATATTCTCATATCCTCTTGGTAAGTTTTTAGTTAATTATTTTATAAAATTAGGTTTTCTTGACGGTATTCCAGGGTTAATTATTGCAAACATGATGAGTTTGCATTCTTTTTTAGTAAGAGGAAAACTATGGTTATTAAATCAACAGGGAAAACAACGATAATCTATATACTTTTTTATATTTGGACAGTTTCAATAGTAATATACTATCTGGTTTTCCTTCTGTGTAGAGGGGGAATTTGTATAAAGTTATAAACTAACTACTTTATGTTTTCATTTGCTTTTTTAATCGGTATCTATTCATTTATAATTTTTGGTCTTGGGATTACCGGAAATCTTTATACAAATAACGTAATCATACTCACGATTTTATTATCTGTTTCTTTGTTTTATCTAGTTTTAAAATCGGTGAATTTAACTAATACTAAAAACGGGATAAAGAATTTAGTAAAAACGAGAGAATTAAAGCTAGTTATAACTCTTATCATATTTCAAGTTATTGTAAATCTAATTGGCGTATTTGGTCCTGAAATCTCTTTTGACGCTCTTTGGTACCATCTGACTCTTCCAAAACTTTTTATTGAAAGACATATGATTTATCACATTCCGGGGAATTTGCTTTACTATTCGGATTTTCCAAAGATAGGTGAACTTTTCTATATTCCTACATTAATTTTTTCAAATGAAATTACGGCAAAATTTATTCATTTTTCGTTTGGGATTCTATGTTGTTTCGTGATCTTTAAAATATCCAGAAAATACTTAAGCAATTTCTATTCATTATTAGCCGTTTTAATTTTCTATTCAAATTTAATCGTTGGTTGGCAGTCAGTAACAGCATATGTTGATCTAATAAGAACTTTTTTTGAAATTATGGCTTTTTGGGGTTTTCTTGAATGGATTGAGTCAAAAAAAACAAGTTGGCTGATAGAGGCAGCCTTAATGGTTGGACTTGCAATCTCGGTTAAATTAACAGGTTTTTTATCGCTTCTTATTTATTTGATTTTAATCGTTATACTAAAATACAAAGGTGGACTTAAACCGATATTAAAATATTGTGTTATATTCACTCTTTTGGCCATTCTCGTGCCGTCACCTTTTTTCATCTTCTCATATATGAATACCGGAAACCCTGTTTACCCCTTGTTTACAAACTTATTAAAATTTAATTACATCGGTTTTTCTTCTCCTGTTAATTTTATCCGAGAAAGCCTGACCCTACTTTTACATTCTCAGGATCCGATATCGCCAATTTATGTTATTTTTATTCCGATTGCCGTTGTACTTTATAAGAAATTTAATAAAATAACTAAAATCTTCTTTATTTATTCACTAATTGCCTTTTTGTTAGTAATATTACTTCCAATAGGGGATAAGTCAAGATTTTTTATGCCTTATTTGACCGTTTTATCGATCGGTATTTGTTTTGCAATTGCAGCCTTTAAAGAAAAAAAGTTAAAAATATTTATGATTGCGGTGATATTCTTGTTATCGGTAGTATCGTTTGGTTATAGATTTGTAGCAAATTATAAATTTGTGCCTTATGTTTTCGGTAAAGAAACTAAAGATCAATTTTTAACTAAACATCTTAATTTTATGTTTGGAGATTTTTACGATACGGACGGATATTTTCATAAACACATATTTAGAAACGATACGGTTCTCTTATTTGGATTTCACAACCTTTACTACGTCGATTTTCCTTTTATTGATAGCTCATGGATTAAAAAAGGAGATCAATTTAATTACATCGCTGTTCAAAACGGAGAATTACCTGAAAGATTTAAATTTTGGCAGTTGGTCTACAGCAATTCAATAAATCACGTTAATTTATATAGCTTAGGAGGTGTGAAATGGGTATATTGAAATTTTTACTAAAGTTCTTGATATTGGTTGTATTCCCCTTGGGTGAACTTTTCCGTTTTACTTTGATTAATTCTATTAATTTTTCAGTTCTTGATATTGTAGTTTTCCTAATAGTGCTTTCTTGGGTTGTTTTTATCAGGAAAAAAGTAAAAATAGAGTTCTTTTGGCCACTAATAATTTTCATCATGATATTAATTTTTTCTTTACTTTTAAATGTATCTTCCCTTCCTATACTTTCTTTTATAAGCGCGTTTTTATATATTGTTCGTTGGGTTTTATATTTACTCATTATTTATGTAATTTTTTCGATGGATAAGAATTTTAAAGAAAAAATTCTATGGTATCTTTCTGTCTCAGGGTTAGTAATTGCGATAATAGGATATGTGCAGTTTTTTTTATTCCCTAGCTTACAAAGTCTTTATTATCTTGGTTGGGATAGTCATCTTTACAGATTATTTTCTACATTTCTTGATCCAAATTTCTGCGGCTTAATTTTAGTTTTATCGCTTTTGTTAAACTTCAACCATATAAAAGTGTTTAAAAAGTGGGGTAAATTATATGTATTTTATATTATCCAATTCTTAATATTCATTGCTATTCTTTTAACTTATTCCCGAACTGCCTTGATTGCCCTGATAATTTCAATAGTTAGTCTTCTACTTCTTAAAAGAAGATGGAAACTTATTGTTATTTTTCTATTAATAGTAAGTTTTGTAATCTTTTTTCTTCCAAGGACATTTAAAACCGAAGGGACTAATTTTCTAAGAACCAATTCCATACAGTCTAGATTGTCATCAATAAATGATGTTTTAACAATATATAAAGAGCAGCCAATCTTTGGCATTGGATTTAACGCCTTAAGATTTCAGCAGTTTAAGCATGGGTATATTAATGCGGCAAATTGGGAGATAACGCATGCGGGAGCGGGAACGGACGATAGTTTTCTTTTCGTGCTTGTAACTACCGGGGTCGTTGGCTTAACCTTATATCTTTTTCTTTGGTATTCAATTCTAAAATCATTAGTAAAAAAGTCAATTAAGAAAAAAAATAATTTAGTTTTTATTACTATCTCATCTTGTATCGCAGTCATTGCTGGATCCTTTACTATTAACGCACTATTCTATCCGTTTATTATGCTTTGGTTGTGGATTATATTAGGAGTTACTGAGAGTAGTTAATGGTAATCGATTTTCCGTCATTATTTCCAGCCTGGTCTGTAGAAACAACACTTATTTTATTATCTCCATTTTTTAGCGGAAGACTATATGAATATGTTCCGTCGTCATTAATAATTGCAATAAATCCATTTACAGTCACTGTATCCCCGGCATCGGTTTTTCCCGTCACGTTAGTTGTATTTTGATCCTTTGAAAACTTTTGTCCGTCAGAAGGGGAATCTATGGTAAGATTTGGCGGAGAATCCTTATAGGATATAGTCATAATATCGGAGAAATCACTATTTTTATTATCAACGCTGACACGAGTCTTAATATTATTATCTCCTTTTGACAAAGTATAGCTAAACTGAAAATTACCGTTTTTGTCAGCCGTTGTATTATCTTTAAGTGCGTCGTTTACGAATAACTCGACGTTACTATTTTTATCTGCATTTCCGGAAATTATCAATTGTGCGCTATTTGTAGCATCAAGCAAAGGGTTTAAGACAGGCGAAGAGATGTAGGCAATAGTTTTTTCTTGGGTGCCTTGAGTGTCCTTAGAGCTAGAGATAAAAAGGGCCACATTTGCCATTAACGGAATACCATATTTTACTAAAATTACAAAAATTATGACAATGCCAAAGACCATAAGAATTAAGTTCTTCTTGGTCTTTTTTTCTATCCTTTTTGAAAGGCGTGATCTTTTCATCTCTGAGCCGACTGTCGGATTCGAACCGACGACCTACGCTTTACGAAAGCGCCGCTCTACCAGCTGAGCTAAGTCGGCAGCTCAAACATATTTTATGAAATTTAAAGAATAAGAGCAAGTTTATGGAGTAATTTTACCCGACTGTAGTCTTCGTTTTTTAGCAACGTTTAATTGTAAAATTGCTTTTTGCAACTCTGCTTCGGCAATTCTAAAGTCCCGATCGGTAGATTTTTCCTTCATAGCTTGTTCTGCTCGTTTTTGAGCTTCTTGGGCTTTTGCAACTTCTATGTCTTCTGCTCTTACCGCGTAGTCGGCTAGAATAGTTGCTTTATTATCTCCAATCTCTAAAAAACCGCCTGTAGCTGCTAAATGCTGCAAATGCGTGCCTTTTTTTATTGTTAACTCGCCGGGAACAAGTTTACTAAGTAGTCTTGCATGATTTGCTAGAATCCCGATTTGTCCCTCAACGGTTTCTACAATTATTTCGTCAACATCATCATCGTAGACAATTTTTTCGGGAGTTACTATTTGAAGATGGAAAGGCATAGTTATTTTCCTTTCGCGACAGCCTCTTCGATTGTGCCTACCATAAAGAATGCACTTTCCGGGAGCCTATCGTGTTTTCCTTCTAATATTTCCTTAAATCCTTTAACTGTTTCACTGATTTTTACGTACTTTCCCGGTTCCCCCGTAAATATTTCTGCAACAAACATCGGTTGACTTAAAAATCTTGAAATTTTTCTTGCTCTTCCTACAATTAACTTATCCTCATCCGATAGTTCATCAATTCCCAAGATTGCAATAATATCCTGAAGTTCCTTGTATCGTTGTAAAACTTGTTGTACCTCACGTGCTACCTGGTAATGATCATTTCCAACTACATTTGGGTCAAGAATCCTCGAGGATGAGGATAAAGGATCAACAGCAGGATATATTCCCTGACCGGCAATTGAGCGGTCCAAAGAGATCGTAGCGTCTAAATGGGCAAATATAGTAACGGGCGCAGGATCAGTATAGTCATCCGCTGGAACGTATACAGCCTGGACCGAGGTAATTGAGCCTTGTTTTGTGGAGGTAATTCTTTCCTGTAAATCTCCCATCTCGGTTGAAAGAGTTGGCTGATATCCAACCGCGGAAGGCATTCTTCCTAAAAGAGCTGAAACTTCCGATCCTGCTTGAGCAAAACGGAAAACATTGTCTATAAAAAGTAAAACGTCTTCGTGTTGTTTATCTCTGAAGTATTCGGCCATTGTTAAAGCAGTTAAGGCAACTCTCATTCTGTTTGCAGGAGGTTCATTCATTTGTCCAAAAACCATTGCGGTATTTTCCATAACTTTTGCTTCCTTCATTTCAAGCCATAAATCATTTCCTTCCCTTGTTCTTTCTCCAACACCCGCAAATACCGAGTGGCCTTTATGAACCATTGCGATGTTTCGGATCAACTCTTTGACCACAACGGTTTTCCCAACACCGGCTCCTCCAAATACCGCAATTTTTCCTCCCTTTGTAAACGGAGCAATTAAATCTATAACTTTAAGCCCTGTTTCAAGTATTTGGGGCTTTGTTTCTTGTTCGGAAAGTAGAGGAGCATCTTTATGAATTGCATCAAACATAACTCCTTTTTCAGTTTTAGTTATTTCTTTTCCTCCGTCAACAACCTGTCCTAGCACGTTAAAGATTCTTCCAAGCGTTTTTGGACCTACGGGAACTTTAATTGCAGAAAATGTTCTTTTAACTTTCATTCCTCTTGATAATCCATCGGTAACACCTAAGGCAAGAGTTCTAACTTCGTTATCGCCAAGTAAAAATGCTACTTCAAGCACAAGCTCTTTTTTGTCTTTAGTAATAATCGTGAGCGCTTCGTTTACAACAGGAGAATTATTTTCAAATCTAACATCAATTACAGGTCCTTGGATTCTAATTATCTGTCCTTCTTTGTTATCTTTTTTATTCATATGCTAGGGCAAAAGACGCGCTTCCAATATCTAAAATTTCATTCGTAATCTTTTCTTGTCTTAATTTATTATACTCAAGTTTTAAATAATCAATCATATCTTCCGCGTTATCAGTAGCGTTTTTCATTGAAACCATTCTTGCTCCCTGCTCTGATGCAAAGTTTTCCAATAAATTTTGATAAAGCGACATTTCTAGATAATGTTTTAATAGATCTGGCAACATTTTCTCTATAGCCGGCTCAAATAAACTGTAATTTTCTTGACCGGATTCAATGCCAATCTTTACCGGCAAAATGTCTTTTACGGTTGGTGTCTGAGTAAAGACGTTATTGAAATGACTAAAAATTACTTCCACATCGGATACTTTTCCGGATAAATAATAATCATCAATTATTTTGCTAACAGGGAAGACCGCGTCAAATGTCGGTAGGGAAGTGCCAAAGGGAAATGAAGCGATAATCTCTCCATCCAATTTCGACACAATTCCTTCAGCTTTTTTCCCAATTACAATATAAAGAGGATGTTCTTTATTTAAGGTGTAAACTTCTTTTAACAAATTAGACACAAGTCCTCCACAAAGACCTTTATCGGGAGAAATTACAATTAGTAACTTCTTTTTATTTCCTAAAGATGACTTCATATATGGATGTCGGTTTTCGTTGTCAACTTTTTTAGTAAGACTATTAACCAGATCTGTTAACTGGTTAACATATGTACGGGAAGAAATGGCTGCCTCCTGAGCTTTTTTTAATTTGGAAGTTGAAATCATCTGAAACGCTTTTGTGGTTTTAGACACATTTTGCGCCATAGAGATCCTTCTTTTTATAAGTAACACATTTGCCATATTTAAAATTTAAAGGCTTTTTTATAATCCAAAACTGCTTTTTCAAGTTGTTTGAGTAAGTCATCGCTTGGTTTATTGCCTGTCGATAAACTATCTATTAGCTTTTTATGGTTTCTCCCGATGTACTCATGAAGCCCTTTTTCAAAATTTTGTATTTGGTTTACGGGAATATCGTCGACTAAGCCGTTGGTAATCGTCCAAATGCTTACATATTCAAGCGACTCGGGTAGTGGTTCATATTGAGGTTGTTTTAATATTTCTAGAGTCCTTTTTCCCCGTTCAAGTTGAGCAGCTGTTACCGGATCAAGATCGCTTCCAAACTGAGCAAAAGCAGCTAAATCATTATATTGGGATAATTCAAGCCTCATTTTTCCTGAAATTGATTTCATCTGTGATGTCTGGGCGGATCCTCCTACTCTGGAAACAGATAGTCCAACATTAATTGCTGGTCTGATTCCGGCATAAAATAGATCTTCCTGCAGATAAATTTGACCATCAGTTATGGAAATTACATTAGTGGGAATATATGCGGAAACATCATTTGCCTGGGTTTCAATAATTGGCAGTGCTGTAATCGATCCGCCACCATTTGCTTTGTTTAATTTAACAGCTCTTTCCAAAAGTCTACTGTGAAGATAAAAAATGTCTCCTGGATAAGCTTCTCTTCCTGCCGGTCTTTTTAAGACCAGGGAAATCTGTCTGTAGGCCCAGGCGTGTTTAGTTAAATCGTCATAGACAATTAAGACATCTTTTCCTTTTTCTAAAAAGTATTCCGCAATTGCAACTCCCGCATAAGGAGCGATATATTGCATTGTTGCGGAATCTGACGCGCTGGCATTAACAATTATAGAAAACTTTAAAGCTCCTGTTTCTTTTAGTCTTTCAATAATTTGCGCAACCCGACTTTGTTTTTGTCCAATCGCAACATAGATGCAAATAAGTGGTTTTAGTCCTTTCTGGACGGCTTGATTGATAATCGTGTCGACCGCTATTGCCGTTTTTCCCAATCCTCGATCTCCAATTATTAATTCTCTTTGGCCTCTTCCAATCGGAATCATTGCGTCAATTGCTTTTATGCCTGTCTTAATAGGTTCGCTTACGGGTTCCCTGTCTACAACTCCTGCTGCGATTTTTTCAATCGGCATATCTTTGCCCTTTTTAATCTTTGGTTTTCCATCAAGCGGTTGGCCTAGGGGATTTACAACTCTTTCCAGTAAGTCTTCGGATGCATTTATTGACAATAATTTTCCGACACGTTTTACGGTTTCGTTTTCCTTAATATTTTCTCCCTTGCCAAGTAAAATAATTGAAACCGAGTCTTCATCCAGGTTTAATACAAACCCTTGGGTTCCGTCCTCAAACTCTACAAGCTCTCCCATTTCTACTTGGGATAATCCTGATGCAACAATAACACCGTCATTATTTTTTTCAACTTTACCCACGTTTTGCATTTTAGGATTTAAATCAAACGTTTTTAAACCTTGCTCTAATTCTTTAATTATGTCTTCGCTATTAATCATATTGTTCAACAAGATATTGACTTAAATTATCTAAGGTATTTTTTAAATTCAATTGATATATCAAATCATTGTCTACTATTTTAATACCTAAAATCAATCCTGAATCTTCTTCTATTTCAATCCGTTTTTTAGGAAAAGCCGTTTGAAATTGTTTTAGCATATTTATGTCAATCATTTTTTTATCAGGAACTACTATCCTAACAACTTTCTTACTTTCAATATTTTTAAGTGCTTTTATATATAGTTTAAGATCAGATTTCCCCAAAAGCTTAGTAATTTTTCTAGCTTTTTTTTGATCTAAGTTTTCTTTTGTATAGCTCCATTCTGCTAATTTTTTTATATCTTTTTTGGTCATTTAGTTTTTACTCCTAATATTTTTAAGCGCTTTATTAATAATTTCTTCCTCTTCTCTTTTTTCAAAAACGCCTTTTAATGATTTTTCAAGTAATTGAATTGATAACTCATTTACTTTAGCCGCCAAATGTTTTTCAACCTCCTGCGTTTCCTGAATAATTTGTGCTCTAGCATCTTCTAAAATTTGCTCTGCTTGTTTTTTTGAATTTTTTTCTGATAATTCAAAAATCTCTTTGGAATGGGCTCTTGCATCGTCAATCACTTTAGATGCTTGTTCTTGGGCTTTCCGAATTATTTTATCTTGTTTTTCCTCAGTTTGTTCTAAAAGCAACTTGCTTTCCTCAGCCTGTTTTAGACCTTCTTTTATAGTCTCTTTTCTTTTTTTCAACATTGCCAAAACAGGCTTATACATAAACCTCTGCAATAAAAATAAAATAATTAGAAAGTTTACAATTTGCGCCACTAACAAAAGTGGACTAATTCCAAACTCTTTAAGTAAATCCATAATTACTATTTAATAAAGGTTAAAATTAAGGAATAAATTGCGATTGATTCTGCAAACGCCATTCCTAAAAGCATTAAAGGCAATATTTTTCCTGATACTTCCGGATTTCTTCCAATCGCTTCCATTGCTTTTGCCCCTATAAATCCGATTGCAAGTGCCGGACCTAATCCTCCAATAGCTATAATTAATCCTCCCGCTGCAACTGTTATTGTCATTAATGATCACCTCCAATCATATTTGTGCAATTGTCTTATTTAGTATTTTTTCTGCAGAGTGTTCAACTTGATGATGCGGAGTAAGAAATATCACCATAAAAGCCATAGTCAGCATAGAAAAAACCAGCGCTTGAACCCCACCGACAATAATTTCTAAAGCCATGAAGGGTAAAGGAATAATGAAAGCAAACATAGCCGATATTGTAAATATAACGACTTCTCCAGCAAAAATATTCCCAAATAAACGGAATGAAAAAGATACAATTTTGGCAAACTCAAGAACAATCTCAAGCAAACCGACAAATAAATTTATAGGGTTTAGAGAGAAATATCTGCCTAGGTAATCTTTTATTCCGGTGTATCGGATGCTTAATATATGAGTGGAAATTACAGAAATAAGAGCAAGCGCTAAAGTTAGGTTTAAGTCGCTAGATGCGGCTCTTATTAAAGGTATCAGATTTTTCGAGTGATTCTCATATACACCAATCGTTCCTACTCCGGGAATTAAGCCGCTCCAATTAATTAGAAGAATAAATAGAAAGAAGGTCATTGCAAAAGGAAAAATGACTTGAACTTTTTCAGGGATAATTGATTCAATTAAATTGTAATAAATTTCAATAACCATCTCTATAACATTTTGTAAAGATCCGGGGACATATTTAATTCCTTTTGAGACAAAAAAAATGAGGGCAACAATTATCACATCGATAATTAATGTGTCGATTAGTGTGTTTGTAATTGAAAAAGAGCCGATATTAAATATAGGCTCCGCTGCGATAGGTACCATCTAATTTATTACACCTTTATTTTAAAGGTAAATTTAGATCTAGTCAAGAAGAAAAACTGTCAATTTTAGTTATTTTCTCGGCAAGTATTACCGGTTTATCATTTTTGCTATCAATTCTACCTTCAAGAAGGACCACAGTATCTTTAATTAAAATATCTCTGGACTGGTCAAATATTTTTGGAAAAACGACACATTCTATTGATTTTCCCAGCTCATCGCTTAAGGTAATAAATGCCATTTCGCTGTTATTTTTCTTAGTAAAAATCTTTCTGATAGTTTCTATTAAACCTCCCGTAACAACTCTAGTGCCTTCCGCTTCTTCTTCAAGTGCAGATATTTCATGACTGATTTTTGTTTTAATCGCAATTAGATTATTAATTTGAGGATGTGACGTAAGATAAAAACCTAAAAATTCCTTTTCAAAAGCAAGTTTTTCATCCTCGGAAAAATCGGCTACTTTATTTGAAACATGAATAGGATTATTACCTTCAATTTCTTCTCCGAAAAGACTTGTTTGTCCATCCTGTTTTTGTTTCTTTTGGCGATTTCCTTTTTCCATTATCTCAGGATAATCCATAAGTAATGCGGCTCTATTGCCGAAAATATCCATCGCGCCTGCTTTAATTAAGCTTTCAACTGTTTTTTTATTTACTGCACCAAGGTCTACTTTTACGCAGAAATCCTCTAAACTTTTAAACGAGCTATTTTCTCTTGCGGAAAGGATTGTTCTGATTGCAGCTTCTCCAACATTTTTTATTGCCGAAAGACCAAAACGGATATTTTTTCCTTCGATTGTAAAATCAGCACCTGACTTATTTATCTCAGGCGGAAGAACATCAATGTTTAATCTTCTACATTCGGCAACGGCTTGGGAAATTTTTTCATTTTTGACAGGACCCGATGCTCCCCTTGACTCAGCAGTTAAAAGTGCGGTCATAAATTCAACGCTGTAATGAGCTTTTAAGTATGCCGTTCTAAACGCAATCGTGGCATAGCAGGCGGCATGGGCTTTGCCAAATCCGTATCCTGCAAAGGGTTCAAATAGTATCCATAATTTTTCGGCATTTTTTGTTGACATTCCGTTTGCTTCGCAGCCTTGGATAAACTTGTCATGCTGTTTTTTCATTTCGGAGGGAATTTTCTTGCCAACTGCTTTTCTTAATTTATCTGCTTCTAGCCAGGAGTATCCGGCGACATTAATTGCGGTCAGTAATAGATCATCTTGATAGGTAATTATGCCATATGATTCTTTCAGTGTTTCTTTAAGTCGTTGATCGGGATATGTGATTAATGTTGGATTATGTTTTCTTCTAATAAACTCGGGGATATTTGCCATAGGACCCGGTCTGTACAGAGCCACCATAGCTTGTAAATCAAAAATAGATGTTGGCTTAAGCTCTTTTATGTATCTTCTCATCCCGGATGATTCAAGCTGAAAAATCCCCGTGGTTTCTCCTGATGCAAGTAGGGAATATGTTTTAGTATCTTCGTAGGAAATATTTGCAAAATCGACAACCTCGTTTTTGTTTTGTTTAATAAATTTTAAAGCCTCTTGAATGATTGTTAAATTTCTAAGTCCCAAAAAATCAATTTTTAACAAGCCTACACCGTCTTCACCAACAGTGTACATATCATATTCCGTGATTATTTTTTCACCGTTTGGCTCTTTTTGAAGGGGAACGTATTCAGTAAGTTCTTTGTCGGCAATAACTACTCCCGCAGCGTGGACAGAGGCATGTCTAACTACTCCTTCGATTTTTCTTGCAAGATCGAGTAATTTTTTAGTTTCATTCTCGGTCATATAGGCGATTTTAAGTTCGGGACTTTGTTCCAATGCCAAATCTATTGTCATCGCATGACCTTGCCAACCCATTGGAATCATTTTAGAAATTCTGTCAGGTCCGGAATAGGGCATTCCCATAGCCCTGCCGGTATCTCTTACCGAGCCTCTTGCTTCCATAGTGCCGAAGGTAATAATTTGGGCCACTTTATCTCTTCCGTATTTTTGTGTAACATATTCAATTACCTCATCTCTCCTGTTATCGGCAAAATCTAAATCTATGTCAGGAGGAGATGGCCGCATCGGGTTTAAAAATCTTTCAAAAGGTAGTTTAAAGAAAAGCGGGTCAATATCTGATATTCCAAGCGCGTAGGAAACTATTGAACCTGCATTAGAACCCCTTCCCGGACCGACTGTAATTCCTTTAGATTTTGCCCAGGAAACAAAATCTGCAACAATAAGAATGTAAGTTTCGTATCCCTTTTTAAGAATAATTGATAATTCATATTCACTGCGTTCTTTAATCTCTTCAGTTATCGTACCGTATCTTGTTTTTAAGCCCACCTTAACTCTTTCTTGAATGTAATCAGATGGAAGCTTATTTCCAGGGACTTCAAATTTTGGCATAATCCACTTTCCAAGTTGAATTTCTACATTACACATTTGCGAAATTTTTACGGTATTGGATATCGCTTCAGGAGTCTGGATAAAAAGTCCTGTCATTTCTTCAGGACTTCTTAAGTAATAATCGGGTGAACCGATCATTGAGATTTTCCTGCTTTCGTCATTTAAGGTGGCTTGAGTTTGAATGCAAAGCAATGTTTCCTGGGCTTCGGCGTCCTGGGGATTTACATAATGAGTGTCATTGGTAGCGACTAAAGGAAGACCTAATTTTCGAGAAAGTTCTATTAGTTTTTCATAGGCAATGTCCACGTCCTCGTTATTGATGTGTTTTTGAATTTCAATATAAAAATTATCAGGACCGAAAATTTCCGAAAGTTGCTTAGCTCTCTTAATTGCAGTTTCTTCTTCGTTATGAACCAGGGGATCGGCTATAAAACCGTTTACACATCCGCTTAAGCAAATTAAGTCCTCATGGTATTCTTTTAATAACTCAATATCCGATCTGGGTTTATAATAATATCCCTCAAGATTTGCAATAGATATTATTTTCATCAAATTTTTATAGCCCTTATGGCTTTTAGCCAAAAGAATTAGGTGATTATTATCGGAATCAATGCCAGCTTCTTTATCGTGTCTGGTCCGTTTACTCATATATATTTCGCACCCGATAATCGGCTTAATTCCTTCTTCAATGCAAGCATTGTAAAAATAAATGGTGCCGTACATATTTCCATGATCGGTCAGCGCAAGGGAATGCATCCCAAGTTCTTTTGCGCGGGCAACCATGGCTTTAATTTTTGAAAGCCCGTCTAAAAGTGAAAATTCACTGTGATTATGAAGGTGAACAAAGTCTGCCATCTTATTTAAGCTCTGTGTAAATCAAATGTTCATTAACTGCCTGAGCCAAGCAACCGGTATTTTTTCCCAATGATTTGGCATGCTTATGAGCTCTGTCTGCTTTATGTAAGAATTCTTTTGGCGATTCATTTTGATATCTTGCTACTCCATAACTTAGAGTAGCCACTTTTGGAGCATCAGATGATTGAAGTTTTGGGTCTATAGGAAGGTTACTTAAGACCTCCGTGCTCGTAGAACTAATATCTTGTCTATATCTTTCTACAATTCCTTTAATATCGTCGTCCGTTAAATCGCGATTTAGAAGTTGTACAAATTCATCTCCTCCTATTCTAGCTATTGGTTCATCTTCTCTGGCCGATTTGGCAGACAAGTGTTTCATAAGTTTTATAATTTCGTCTCCTCCAGCATGGTGGTAAAAAGTATTGAAATTCTTAAAATCATCAAAGTCAAAGTAGATAAGATAAAGAGGCCCACTTGTTCTTCTAACCTCTGCGGTTTTTCTTTTTATCTCTTCCGTAAACCATCTTAGATTATATAAGTCTGTTAAAGGATCTCTTATTGCTTCTTTTTCAAAAGACGCTTTTTCATCTTGTAATCTTTTAATTCTAAAATGATCTGCTACTTGTTTTCTAGAAATTGTTCTCGCTGTGCTTTTGTTAATTTCAGGATCAATTCGTAGAATACTTTCCTCAGTCGTTTCAACTTCTTGTTGTATTACAGGATTTTTACTGAATTTTAATTCTTGACCTCCTGGTTCGCTCATTTTAATTTTTCCTCTAATTTTTTCTTTATTAAATCTGTGTCGATTTTTCTTCTTGCAGCTTTCAAGACTTGCCCAATTAAAAACATAAAAGATTGTTGTTTTCCAGCTTTATAGTCATTTACGGCTTTTGTATTTTCAATTATAACTTTATTAATAATATTATCCAGCTCTTTTTTCTCAATAGTGATATTTTGCCCTAGAATAATTTCCTCAATTACTCTTGCCGGCTCAATGGTAGAAAGATCTATTTTTCTATTAATTAGAAAATTTGCAATTTGTTTTGCATTTATATTATGACTTTGTCCAGCTCTGATTGCTTCTTCAAAAAAATCACCTGCTTGAATATCCCTTGTCAAAATCTCGGAATCATACTGGGAAAGTAAATATGATTTTTCAAACCTCGCAAGCTTTGCATCTGGTAATTCTGGTAGACTTTTTATTAATTTATCAATATAGTCCTTTTCAAATTTAAAAGGAGGGATATCTGGCTCCGGAAAATATCTGTAGTCATTTGCTTCTTCTTTTTGTCTCTGACTTACTGTTATTTGTTTTTTTTCATCCCATCCTCTTGTTTCCTGGGCGGGAGTTTTACCGTTTTTTAAGATTTCCAGTTGTCTTTTTATCTCGTAATCAATAGCTTTTTCAGCAAACCTAAAAGAATTAATGTTTTTAACTTCTACTTTATATTTTGGCAAATCTTTTGATCCGGCTTTTTTGAGAGAAATGTTTGGCTCAAGGCGCATTTCGCCTTTTTCCATATCGGCGTTGGAAACACCCAAATATCTAACTATTTGCTGAAGGTTTTTTAGATAAGCGATTACTTCTTCGCTTGATTCAAATTCTGGTTCTGTTACGATTTCTACGAGAGGTACACCGCTTCTATTAAAATCGATCAAAGTAAAATCGTTAGCAAAATGCAAAAGTTTTCCCGTGTCTTCTTCCATATGAACTCTTGTAATTAGGACTTCCTTGTTATTAGATTTTGTTGAAATTGATATCGTGCCATTTTTCGAAAAAGGCATATCATATTGTGAAATCTGATATCCCTTGGCCAAATCGGGATAAAAATAGTTTTTGCGGTCAAATTTAGAAAATTGTGAAACCTTGCAATTTAGCGCAAGCCCGATCATTAAACACCATTCAATAGCTTTTTTATTTGGAACGGGTAAGGCACCAGGTAGCCCTAAGCATACGGGGCATGTATGAGTGTTGGGTTTTTCACCGAAGTAATTGGCAGAGCAGGCACAGAACATTTTAGAATTAGTCTTTAGCTCGACGTGCACTTCAAGTCCAATCACCGGCTTATAATCCATTTTGATTGCTCCCTTCAAAACAATTTCCAATTCTAAAAAGCATTTTTTCCGAGAAACTTGGACCAAGTATCTGAGCGCCAACAGGTAATCCGTTTTCAAATCCAATCGGAATCGATAATCCAGGAATCCCTGCTAAATTAGCAGTAACGGTAAAAATATCGGATAAATACATTTTTAAAGGATCGTTTACCTTCTCCCCTATTTTCCAAGGCAAAGTAGGGGATACAGGTGTTAGAATTGCGTCAACTTTCATAAAAGCTTTATCAAAATCTTCTTTAATTAACGTACGCACTTTCATCGCTTTTTTGTAATAAGCATCGTAATATCCTGCTGACAACGTAAACGTACCCAACATAATTCTTCTTTTTGCTTCGTCTCCAAAAAACGAACGGTCGTTCCCAAATCTTATGCCATCATATCTTGCAAGATTTGAGGAAACTTCCGAAGGCTGAATAATGTAGTAACAGGCAATCGCGTATTCAGTATGGGGTAAAGAAATTTCGACAATTTCAGCTCCTTCTTTTTCGTAAAACTTTATTATTTTTTCAATTTTCTCCTTTATTTTTTTGTCAAGGCCCTGGATAAAGTATTCTTTAGGAATACCAATTTTTAATCCCTTTACACCCTTGTTTATATCTTCAAAATAATTATCAACTTTTACTTCAGGTGTTGTGGCGTCATTTAAATCTTTTCCTGCCGTAATTTCTAGAAAAGTAGCGCTATCTTCTACGGTTTTAGTAAAATGACCGATAGAATCTAGCGATGAGGCCATAGCAATAATGCCGTAACGGCTTACGCGGCCATAGGTTGGTTTTAATCCCACCACATTACAAAAACTAGCCGGGAGCCTAATGGAACCACCTGTGTCGGTTCCCGTGGATGCAAGACACATATTTGCCGCAACACTTACAGCAGATCCGCTACTTGAACCTCCCGGTACATATTCCTCATTAAGAGGATTTTTTGTTGGACCAAAATCCGAATTTTCGCCGCTAGAACCATGGGCCCATGCATCACAGTTAGTTTTCCCTATTATTACGGCCCCTGCATTTTTAAGTTTGGAAACAACGGTTGCATCATATTGAGGAATATAATCGGAAAGCACTCTTGACGCTGCAGTAGTTTTAACTCCTTTAGTTAGATAAAGATCCTTTAAGGCAATCGGAATTCCCAGTAATGTTCCCGTTCGTTTTTCGACTAATAATTTATCAGCTTTTTTTGCATCTGCCAAAGCCTCATTTTCACAAATTGTAATAAATGCATTTAAATTCTTATCTCTTTTTTTTATTTCATCTAAGCATGCTCTAGTCAGTTCTTCAGAAGAAAACTTTTTAGTTCTTAATCCCTCTTTGGCTTGTTTTATGCTAAGTTCATTTAATTTCATTGTTCAAAAACCGCTTTTACTTTAAATAATCCATCTTCCTGAGATTTAGTATTGGACAATGCTTCTTCTTGGGAAAATGAAGGTTGCGGAATGTCATTTCTCATTACGTTTTCAAGACCGGTAATTTGACTTGTTTCTTCAACGCTATCAGTATCTAATTTTTGCAGATTTTCGATATAATTTAATATTGACAATAATTGATCCTGTAAACTTTCGATTTCTTTTTCGGTAAGTTTTAAATCAGCTAATTTGGCTATTTGCTTTACGTTTATTTTCATCGGATAATTATACTTTAATCCCGAGTCTATCTGCAATTGATTTTCTTGCCATAAGTTCTATCTCTTCGTTTAGGGGTTTTAGGAAAAAACCGTTTTTATATTTCTTTTTAAGAGTTTGTTCAATTAGTAAATCAGCAAAAAACGGGTTTTTTGGGAGAATTGGTCCGTGTAAATATGAGCAATAACTTTTTTTATATATCGCTCCTTCGGTTTTATCTATTCCGTTGTTTCCGTTTCCGACAATAACTCTTCCCAGAGGCATTATTTGTTTTCCGATAAAAGTTCTTCCACCGTGATTTTCAAATCCAATTAGCGATTCAATTTTGCCGTTGATCTCAGATTCTATAGCTACATTTCCGATTAATCTTTCGGTCCCGATTCCAGGATTCTCCGTATAAAGATCAATAATATCCAAACACTCAATTATGGATCCGTCTGACTCTTTATAATATTTTCCTAAAAATTGCAGCGCGCCGCAAATATATAACCCCGGGACATCACTTTCAATCATGTCTTTAAGAATCTTGGATTTTTTTGTAAGATCTTGTGATACTATTTTTTGCTGTCTGTCCTGCGCTCCTCCCATAAAAATAAAATCGGCTTTTTTTAGTTCTTCTGCATCAAAACCTACATTTAATTCCTTTATTTCACAATCTATATTTCTCCACTGACATCTTTTTTTTAAACAAATAATATTCCCTCTGTCCCCATAGGTACTCATCAGTTCCGGATAAAGCCAGGCAATGGTAATTTTTTTCATTAGAGTATTTTCTTTCCGGTTAAAATTTTTCTTGTTTCAAGCATTGCTGAATATGTAGGTAAAATATATAAAGTGTTTTCCGTATTTTTCAGAGATGATTTAATTGCCTGCCGCAAATTAGGTAAAATATTTAAATTATTTTTATCAAAAGCATATTTTATTCGCAGACCCATATCATAAGCTCTGTCTCCTGAAACAGTAATGTTTTTTACGCTATTCATTAATTCCTCAACGTCAGTATCCCAAATCCATGAAACATCTTTACCGTCCGGAATTCTGTCGTTTAGAACAACTAATAAATCCTTTGCATTAAGAGATTTAATTGTTCTTAAGGATTCATTGAAGCTTGTGGGATTTTTAGATAAAAATAATTGGATGCTCTTGCCGTTTTTATTTAACATTTCCTGTCTTCCAAACGCAGGAGTAAAATTCTTAAGTGTTTTTTTTATTAGTTCATCTTTTATTCCAATTTTTTTAGCCAATAAGACAACGGCGAGCGTGTTGTAAATATTGTATGTTCCGGAGAGCGGATAAAACGAATAAGAGGACAGGTCTAAAAGATGTCTTTTATTTTTGCAGGAGGAACAATACCAGTCTCCGAGATGAGAAAAATATGTTTTATTATAAAAAAGTTTTTTTCCGCAAAATAAACAATAAACAGAATCCGCGGCATTTTGTTTTTCTTGAATTTTAAATTTATCGTCATTTAATCCAAAAAAAACTGGTTTTGACTTAACATTTTCTCCGAGATAAGAAATCAAAGGATCATCGCCGTTTAAAATAAATGTGGTTGAAGTGGGCATTTTGTCGAAAGATTCTTTCCAATTTCGCGCAATCGTATCTACCTCACCATATCTATCCAACTGATCTCTGAATAAATTTAGCGCTAATACGTAATCCGGAGACAATTTATTTAAAACTAAAGGCACAGTGTTTTCATCAACTTCAAAAATTGCATAATCTTTTTTTAAATTTCCTGAAAAATTGGAAGCTAAAATAATTGATGATGCCACACCGTTTAATAAATTCGCTCCTGATTCATTTAAAACAACGCTTTTCTCCGCAGTTTCTAATATCGCTTGCGTTAGCTTACTGGTTGTGGTTTTCCCATTTGTTCCACTGATTAAAATTATTTTAATTTTTGATTTTTTTATGACATCTTGAATGAAATTAGGATTTAAAGTAAGAGCAATGTGCCCAGGCCAAGTTGAACCACCACCCAAATTGAATGATTTACTAAAAGTTGATATACATTTACCAAGTAGAATCAAAAATTTATTCATTACATTGACCGAAGAATTCTAATTCTTTCTTCAACGGGTGGATGAGTATCAAATAGGGATGAGAACCATGCCTTAACATCTTTACCTGTAAAAGGATTAATAATAAATAAGTGGGCATTGGCGTTACTGGCGGATTTCAACGGTATTTTGCTGGCTGAAATCTTTTCAAGTGCGCTGGCAAGTCCTTCCGGATATCTTGTTAAAAGTGCACCTGAGGCATCAGCAAGATATTCTCTTTTTCTGGAAACCGAAAGTTGAATAAGCGTTGCAACAATCGGGGAGAGAATTGCAAAAACGATTCCGATAACTAAAAAAATTAACTGTAAATTTCCGCTTTCATTACTGTCTCGTCTGTTCCCGCCAAACCAAAGACTTCGCATAAAAAAATTGGCAGCAATTGCAATAAAACCAACTAAAATCGCGACAATTCCCATTAATCTGGTATCATAATTTTTTACGTGAGAAAGCTCATGAGCAATTACCCCTTCAAGTTCCACCTTATTTAAAACTCCTAAAATTCCGCTTGTTACACATAATACCGCGTGATTTGGATCGCGTCCGGTTGCAAACGCATTTGCAGATTGATCATTCATTACGTAGATTTTGGGAATCGGCACTCCGTCTCCGATTGATAGATTTTCAACTATTCTAAATAACTCAGGATTATCATTTTTTTGAATTTGTTTTGCTCCTACGGTAGCCAAAACAAGTTTATCCGAGTAAAAATAACTTCCAAAACTGGTAACTCCTGCAAATATTAAAGCGAGTCCTACCAAAGGCAATCCATATCCGAGCGCTTTTGAAAAAACGTAAACTACAGTAGTAACGAACACCACAAATAAAACCATAATCAACACGGTTTTAAATCGGTTTGCTGAAATCTGCTGATATATCTCCATATTTAAAAGCTAACCTTAACCGGCTCTTTTTCCTGCTCCGTTGTTCCAAAAAACTCAGCTGGAGTAAAATTTAGAAGCTTTGCAAAAATAAAAGTCGGAAAGACCTGCAATTTGGTATTGTAATCCATTACGTTGCTGTTATAAAACTGCCTCGAATAAGCAATCTTGTTTTCCGTATCAGTTAATTCATCCTGAAGATCTAAAAAATTCTGACTTGCTTTAAGATCCGGATAGTTTTCCGCAACAGCAAATAAAGATTTTAATGTTTGAGATATTTGATTATTTGCATTAGCTTTTTCCATTGCCCCCTTTGCAGACATTAAAGATGACCGCTGAGCAGTTATTGTTTCAAATAGCTTTTTTTCATGAGAAGCATAGCCTTTAACAGTTTCAACTAGGTTTGGAATTAAGTCAGCCCTTCTTTTTAGCTGGACGTCAATTTGCGAAAAAGCTTCGGAAACTCTGATTTTTGCCCTAATTAAGCTATTGTAAACTACCCAAACAAGAAGCAATATTACTAAAATGATTATTATTGAAATATACATTTACTCACCTCCTTTATTTATTAAACCATTCTCTTAAATCATTATAAGAAAAAGAATTGATAATGTCACTCTTTTTTGCCCATCCTCTTCTTGCAAGTGATACTCCATATTTCATATTGTCCATTTGGTAAGTTGCATGACTATCGGTATTTATAACCAGTTTTACTTTATTATCAATTGCGCGCCTTATTAAAACATCGTTTAGATCCAGTCTGTCCGGCCAACTGTTAATTTCCAAGGCTTTATTGTTTTTATAGCAAAAAATAAATAGTTTCTCCCAATCCAAATCATATCCATCTCTTTTATTGATTAATCTACCGGTAGGGTGGGCGAGAATCTTTGCCTTTTTATGGGAAAGCCCTTTGATTATTCTTTCAGTCATAGCTTTCTTTTCTAACCCAAATACCGTGTGAACGGAAACAATAGCGCAATCAAGTATTTCAAGAGCGTCATCATCGATTGCTAAATTTCCGTTGGGATTTATATCAATTTCGAGCAAATTAAATGCTCGAACATATTTTTTACTTGAATTTATTTTTTCAATTTTTTTCTTTTTGGTTTCAATAAGATTATGTATTTCTTTTCTCGAGTGTTTTGAAACACTTGGATTATGTTCTGAAAAACCCAAATATTCATAACCCAGTAACTTTGCTTTTAAGAGCATGTCTTCCATCGTATTTTTTCCTAAATCATGGCTTGGTTCTACTGAAAAACTAGAATGAATATGCAAATCTCCTCTTATATCCGATAGCTCTATTAAGTTAGGTAATTCATCTTTTATGGCAAGTTCAATTTCTCCGTTATTTTCTCTCAACTCGGGAGGAATCCAGGACATTCCAAGGTCATTGTAAAATTTTTCCTCAGATGAATATTTTATTATCTGTCCTTTCTTATCAGATAGTTTTTTGATTCCGTATTCAGACAATGATAAACCTTTTCTTAGAGCATATTCTCTTAAACGAATATTATGATTTTTACTACCAGTAAAATGCTGTAAAAGCGACCCGTAACGGTCAGCAGGTTGAATTTTAAGATCAATCTGATGTCCTCCGGATACAATAATTGACGAACTTATGTCTCCTTTATCTAAAATTCTCTCTTTGTATGAGTATTCTATAAAGTGCCTCATTACCTCTTTAGGATTATTAGTCGAAACGGAAAGATCAATGTCCCCGATAGTAGAAACCATTCGTCGCAATGAACCTAACACATCTATTCTTAATACCGCTTTTGATTTTTTCATATAATCTACGATTTCCTCGGCAAGTTTTGACGCAAACGGTAGAGACATTCGTCTTGTTTTATTCATTCCTTTTTTATATTCCAGTATCGCCAGCTTTATTTCGGTTTGTGATTTATCTCCAAATCCCTGGAGCTTTGCAATTTTCCCTTTTTCTGCAATTTTAAGGAGATCATCAACTACGGTTTTGGAATTATTTAGATGAAAAACATCAACAAGTTTATATGCAGTTTTAGGACCGAACGAAGGAATTTTAAGAAGAGAAAACACGGACTCGGGAATTCCTTTAAAAACCCAGTCAAAATGTCGGACTTTCCCTTCAGTTTTAAGTTCTTCAAGATGATCCCTAATAGAGGGGCCAATTCCGGGAATAGAATCAAGCAAGTTTTGGGTAATAAGATCCTCAACTTCCCGAGTTGAGTTTTCGATTGCGCTAGCGGCCTTTTGATAGGCTATAATTTGGAAACGGAACTTTATTTCATCCTTAATAACGTAAGCTGCAGCAACATTTCTAAAAAGCTCGGCAATTTGCTGGTTAGACATAGCAGAAAAATCATAACAGAGCATTGACTAGATTTCAATTATTTGTTAGCATAAGTTGAATTGGGATCGTAGCTCAGTTTGGTTAGAGCGCTTCCCTGTCACGGAAGAGGTCGCGAGTTCGAGTCTCGTCGGTCCCGCATATATACTTCAGTAAATCAGAGATTGCTGCCTAGAAATGGAGGATAATGCCAAAAACTAAAAAAGTTACTGTCAAAAGAAAAAGCTTGGTCCAAAAACCAAACATTGTAAAAACATCAAAAATCAAGTGGGGAGAATCATATACTAGCCTACTATTAGGAGTAATTGTGGTAATTGTTGGTTTCTTATTAATCTTAAGTTTTTTACAAAATAGAAATTACAATAAAACAAAGGCCACAAGCTCGTCGTCTATTACAAACGAAAAGAATAATAGGTTACCCAAATCGTACAGCGTTAAAGACGGAGAAGATTTGTGGACAATTTCTCAGAAAATATACGGTTCAGGATACAATTGGGTTGATTTAGCCAAGGCAAATAATTTAACTGATCCCGGAATAATTTATAAGGATACAAGATTAATAGTTCCAGATGTTAAAGAAAAAGTTGCAGTGAAAAAAAATATTTCGGAGTCTGAAAATGTCAACCAAACATCTAATTCAATTCCCGGAAAGTCTTACGTAATACAAAAAGGAGATTTTCTTTGGGAAATAGCAATCAGAGCATATGGGGACGGTTATAGATGGGTTGATATTGCAAAAGCAAATAATTTAACCGATCCTGATCTTATATTTTCAGGAAACGTTTTAACAATACCGCGTTGATTTAGCGTAAATATAATTATTGCCGGAAAGATGGTAAAATTAATTAAACGCGGCAGTAGTTCAGTGGTAGAATGTCTCCTTCCCAAGGAGAAGGTCGCCGGTTCGAATCCGGTCTGCCGCTCAAAAAAAATATTGACTCATAATATAAATATTGATATGATAAAGCGTGCCCCATACAAAATTAACAAATCATAATTTGAAATATATTTTTGTTTCAGGCGGAGTAATTTCCGGAATAGGAAAAGGACTGACGGTCGCTTCAGTTGCGCTTTTGTTAAAATCCGCTGGTTACAAGGTTGCCCCAATTAAATTCGAAAACTACTTAAATTTAGACGCGGGAACAATAAATCCAATCGAGCACGGCGATCCGTTTCTATGCGAAGATGGAACCGAAGCGGATATGGACATCGGAAGCTACGAAAAATTCTTAAATGAAGATATGGGTAAAGATAATTTTATAACAATGGGAAGAATTTACCAAACCGTTATAGATAAAGAAAGAAGATTTGAGTATGAGGGAGAAGACGTGGAGGCAATTCCTGATATAACAAATGAAATAATAAAAAGAATAAATGATTTAGGCAAAAAAAAGGATGCCGATATAGTAATCATAGAGCTTGGCGGTACTGCCGGGGAATACCAAAATGCGCTTTATTATGAAGCTTCCAGAATGCTCGCATTAAAAAAACCAACGGATGTAATTCACGTTCACGTAAGCTATGTTCCAACTCCAAGACACTTAGGAGAACCAAAAACAAAACCAACACAACTATCGGTAAAAATGCTAAATTCCATGAGCATACAACCGGATATGATTGTAGCAAGATCAGATAAATACTTAGATGAACGAAGAAAAGACAGACTTGCTCTTTTTTGCAATCTTCAAAAAGAAGACATTATTTCAAGTCCTGATTTGCCTTCTGTATACGAGATTCCGCTTGTTTTGCACAAACAAGGAATGGATATAAATATTCTGAAAAAATTAGGACTAAAAGTAAAAAAACCAAATCTTACTGAATGGGAAAAATTCATCGAAAAAGTTAAGAATACAAAAAAAGAACTTGAGATAGTTATCGTAGGCAAGTACTTTGGCACAGGAGAGTATCAGTTACGAGATTCATATGCTGCTTTGTTTGATGCTCTTGATCATGCCGCATGGCAAATGGGTACAAAAGTTAAAACAAGATGGGTAGATGCTGAAAAAATTGAAAAAGAAGGATGTAATAACCTGATAGGTAAAACAGACGGAATTATTGTGCCAATTGGTTGGGGAGTTAGGGGATCGGAGGGAATGATAAGTGCGGCAAGTTATGCACGAAAAAATAAGATTCCTTACCTTGGACTTTGTTATGGAATGCAGCTGGCAGTTGTTTCTTTTGCAAGAGATGTTCTTGAACTAAAAGACGCCAATACTACCGAGAATAATCCAAAAACTAAAGATCCCGTTATTCATCTTATTCCTACTCAAAAAAAACTTATGAAAAAAAGAGCATACGGTGGAACAATGAGGCTAGGCGCCTGGAAAGCAAAAGTAAAAATCGGAACGACGGCTTTTGATATTTACGATAAATACGGAGGATTTATTGATAAAAATAAAGGGCTTACGAGTGAAAGACACAGACATAGATATGAATTCAACGACAAATATATAAACGATTTCGAGAAAAAAGGGTTAATAATTAGCGCAAAGTCTATAGAAGAAAATTTAGTAGAAATTATTGAACTAAGCAAAAATCTCCATCCCTTTTATGTTGGAACACAGGGTCATCCTGAATACAAAAGCAGACCGCTTGCTCCTCACCCGATTTTTTTGGCTTTTATAGAAGCTTGCATTAAATAATCTTCGTATTGAGGATTTGTTAAAATTGTTTTATAATTACAGCTATGCAAAATTTAATTGAGTTTATTCCGGGAGATGTTATAAGAGTTCATCAAATCATAAAAGAGCTTGATACTTCTGCGAAAGGCGCAGGAAAAGAAAAAACCAGAGTCCAGATATTTGAGGGAGTTGTTCTTAAAATTAAAGGCCGAGGAGAAAATAAAAGCTTTACTGTTAGAAAGCTCGCAGAAGACATAGCAATTGAGAGAATTTTTCCTGTAAACTCTCCAAACATCCAAAAAATTACCGTAAAAGGCCATATTAAAAGTAAAGTTAGAAGAGCCAAATTAAATTATCTTCGAAACAAAAAATAGATGAAGATTTCAAATCCCACTGCCGTTAATGGGAGGAAATCGTTTTATCCAAACCTTCCGCAAAGTTTAAGAATCGACACTATTTTAATTGACCTATAAAACGGGGAAGTCAAAAATACAGTACGCATCAAAAATATCACTTAACGATTATTTCTGTAATTTTTTAATTTCATCTCGCAGTATTGTTGCAGTTTCGAAATCAAGATTGATTGCGGCTTTTTTCATTTCTTTTCTTAAATTACCTATAAGTTTTTCTTTTTCATCGGGCAAAATTACTTCTTTTTGACTCAATTCTAAAAGGAAACCGATTGTTTTTTCTTCTTGTTCCTGTTCTTCAACAAGCTTAGCGCGAATTGCTTTACTTATTCCCCTAGGAGTTATCTTGTGTATCTTATTATATTTCTCTTGAATCGTTCGTCTTCTTTCTACTTCTTTTATAGCTTCAGTCATCGAATTGGTCCTAATATCCGCATACATTATCACTTCCGCTTCTAAGTGCCTTGCGGCTCTTCCCATTGTCTGAATTAATGATGTTTTGCTTCTTAAAAAACCTTCTTTATCTGCATCTAATATTACAACCAATGATACTTCCGGTAGATCAAGCCCTTCTCTTAAAAGATTTATTCCCACAAGTACGTCGTAATCAGCTGCCCTGAGCTTATCTAGAACGTTTTGTCGCTCGAGTGTTTGAATATCCGAATGCAAATAAGAAACCTTAATTCCTTTATCGCTTAAATATGAGGAAAGGTCTTCTGCCATTCTTTTGGTTAGTGTGGTTATCAGAACTCTTTGATTTTTCTTAACCCTTTTAGCGATCTCTTTAATTAGGTCATTTACTTGATTTGCTGTCGGTTTAATTGTGATTTTGGGATCGATTAATCCTGTTGGCCTGATTAATTGTTCAACAACGGTATTGCTTTCCTTAGCTAGTGAAATTTCGTAATCGTTGGGCGTTGCACTAACATATGTGACTTGATTAATTCTTCTTGAAAATTCGTCAAATCTCAGCGGTCGGTTGTCTATTGCGGATGGTAATCTAAATCCGTGTTCTATTAACATCTCTTTTCGTGACTTATCTCCTTGGTACATTCCTCGTATTTGAGGAATTGTAATATGAGATTCATCTATGAAAGTTAGAAAATTACTAGAACAACCCTTAAGATAATCTAGAAGAGTGTAAGGAGGTTCACCGGGTTTCCTACCGTCAAAATACCTGGAATAATTTTCAATTCCGTTTACGTAACCGATTTCCTTAATCATTTCAAGGTCATAATTAGTACGCTGATTTAGCCTGTGAGCTTCAAGTATCTTATTTTGCAGTTTTAATTCATTGACTCTTTGTGCAAGATCGCTTCTTATCTGTGCAAAAGCATTCTCATAAGTATCGGGATTTGTCATAAAATGTTTTGATGGATAAATAACTGAAAAATCGAGAGTTTTTTTTATGTCTCCCGACAAAGGATCAATTTCCAATAATTTTTTTATTCCTTCCTCGTTAGTTTCGATTCTTAGTCCTAAATCCGAATATGAAGGAAATAAATCAATATCTTCTCCTCTTATCCTAAATGTTCCTCTTTTAAATCCATAGTCGTTTCTTTCGTATTGTAAATCCGCAAGACGGTTAATAAGTCCTTTTCTGTCAATTTTTATACCCGGTTTTAATTCCAAAACGAATTTTCCGTATTCTGTCGGAGAGCCGAGATTATAAATGCAGGAAACAGACGCCACGACAATTACGTCTTTGCGGGTTAGTAAGTTTGCGGTTGCGGAAAGTCTAAGCTTATCTATCTCTTCGTTAATTTGTACCTCTTTTTCTATATATGTGTCGCTTTGCGGAATATACGCCTCAGGCTGATAATAATCATAATACGACACAAAATAATTAACGCTGTTGTTTGGAAAAAAATCCCTGAACTCCTGATAAAGCTGTGCGGCAAGGGTTTTATTGTGAGAAATAATCAATGTCGGTCTTTGCAAATTATTAATTACATTTGCTATCGAAAAGGTTTTTCCACTACCGGTAACTCCAAGAAGAACTTGGTGCTGATTATTGTGTTTAATTGCTTTAGCTAATTTTTCGATTGCCTGAGGCTGATCCCCCGTAGGTTTGAAATTTGAAATCAATTTAAATTTCATAACTATTTATTATAACATTTTCGAGGCTGGAACCTTAATTGCTTTTACAATTAAGGTAAATTATAATCCCTCCATGGAAGGAAGACTAGGAAGATTAATAAATCAAATAAAAGAAAAAAAGGATTTATCAAGAAAATTATTCAAAGATGCAGATAAACTTTTTAATTCAGAAAGAAGATGTGTTCATATACCTAAAGCCGATGCGATTCGTTTCGCTGAATATGACTCATCTCTAGCAGGTTTGCTGACCAAGCATATTTCCGACACAGTTCAGGTTACTGTAACACAGTATAGTGTTATTGGTTTATCAGGAAAAATGCTTTCCAAATTAGAGTTTCAAATACCAATAATGATTGGAGAAGGGAAATTTGCTCAATACTGCCTAGACCAAGATGGTAATATTTCCAATAAATTATCCGGAGATGAAACTATTATGACTCAAAGAAAAGCAAAAGAAGAAGATTATCGATTTTTTTACGGCCTAATCAATTCACCATCAAGACTTAAGGTTTAATATTGATACTCTTTGAATAAGAGTGAAGTATTGACAAAGTTCCGGTTTTTTTCGTATAAAATACTTATATGCCCGGAGTTCTTTACAAAAAAGAAAGAGAAGTTTTGGAATTTATTGCCCAGTTTCAAAGACAATACGGGTATTCTCCAATCTTATCTGAAGTCGCAAACGCTACGGGGCACCGCAGTAATTCTACCGTTCACACAATTATTAAAGCTCTGGTTGAAAAAGGATATATCCAAAAAGTTGAAGGGAATACAAGGACTTTAAAAATAACCAACGAAAAAGTTAAATTAAGTATGCTTGGAAGCGAACCTGCAATTGAGCTTCCGCTAATGGGTTTTATTGCCGCAGGCAAACCTCTTGAGCCACACAATGACCCTAATGCAACTTTTTTTGTTTCCGCGTCTCTTTTATCGGGAAAAAAAACCGCATACGTCTTACAGGTAAAAGGAAGCTCGCTTATAGAAGATGGCATTCTGGACGGGGATTATGTAGTAATAGAAAAAGAAAATGATGTTTTGGAAGGGGATATTGTGGTTGCAATTGTTGATGATAATTTGGCAACATTGAAAAAGTATTATAAAGAAAACGGTAGGGTAGTGTTAAAACCTGCAAACTCGCAGATGGATCCAATTTATCCAAGTTCACTAACCATTCAGGGGAAAGCTGTTGGTTTAGTAAGAAGATTTTAGATGAGAAGCAACGAAGCTCTTTCATATAGTGGAATAACCTTCCAGAAAAAAATGCGCTCAACCGGATTAACATATCCCGAGACGAAACTTAGAGATGAAAAAGCTCGAGTCCGCTGGAAAATATTTCCTCCAAAAGCAAAGTAGTTATTTTTTGCCAATTTTTACAAATCTTAATTTGTGGTTTATAAAGAAAATTACTAACAAAACAAATAATATCAAAATTGCAATTTCAAATTTTCTAAAATAACCGCCAAAAGTTTGCCAATTTTTTCCTAAATAATAACCAACTGAGGTTAGAAATGTTCCCCAAATTAACGTACCCAGAAAAACATAGGTCAAGTATTTCCAAATATTCATTTTTGATATCCCAGCAGGAAGAGCAATATACGTTCTTAACCCAGGAATTAACTTTCCTATAAACACCACTTTCGTTCCGTATTTTGAGAACCAATGTCTGGCGTGATTAAATTCATTTTCCGACACAAGAATAAACTTTCCGTATTTTCTGATTAAACCAACTAACACAGTCTCTTCAAGATAAAAACCTATGTAATAACCGATTACAGAACCTACCAAATCTCCAAGCGTGCCAAAAAGCACTACGAGCACAAATACAAAATTTCCTGAACTTATCAGAAATCCCGAGAAAGGCATAGTCACTTCAGCGGGTATGGGAATAAACATTCCGGATAAAAGCATTAAGAGAAAAATTCCAAAATAGCCACTTGATTGAATTAGATGTATAATTATTCCTGATAAACTTTCAAGCATGGGTAATTTATACATTGTAGCAACACCAATCGGCAATTTACAAGATATTACAATTCGGGCAATCGACACCTTAAATTTGGTTGATCTAATTGTGTCTGAAGACACCAGGAAAACAGGACAATTATTAAAATCGCTAAATGAAAAATTTAATGCCAAAATTAAAAAACAAACCTTTATTTCTTATTTTGAACATAATGAGGAAAAGAAAATTCCGGAAATAATAAGCTATTTAAAGCAAGGGTTAAATGTTGCTCTTGTTTCTGACGCAGGAACTCCGACAATTTCTGATCCCGGATTTAAATTGGTTAGGGAATGTATAAATCAGGAAATAAAAGTAATATCTATTCCGGGGCCATCATCGGCAATTTCCGCCCTTGTTTCTTCAGGGCTTGCAACCGATAAATTCACTTTTTTGGGTTTTCTTCCAAAAAAAGCAGGTCACCGATTGACTTTTTTAGATAAAATAAAAAATTCAAGTAAATTTTTAAAAGCCACATATATTATTTTTGTTCCTCCACACGATTTTATAGAAACTCTCGGTAATCTTCAATCTGAATTTAGCGATATAAGTATTGTGGTAGCAAGAGAACTTACAAAAATTTTTGAAGAAATAAAACGGGATAAAATTTCAAAACTTATTGCGTATTATTCGAAACAAAAACCAAAAGGAGAGATGGTAGTGTTATTTAGAGTAGATTAAATATTTTTAATCTGTTTTTCTATTTGTGAAAGCCGATTATATTTTGCAACGCGTTCCCCTCGGACAGGAGCACCAAATTTAACGTAATCTGCAGACATCGCAACAGCAAAATCGGCAATAAAATCATCATTTGTCTCTCCGCTTCTATGTGAGACAACAATTTTTAAACCGGCAGCTCTGGCAACCTCCACAACCGCAATTGTTTCTATTACAGTTCCTATTTGATTTGGTTTAATAATGACTCCCGTTATTGCTTTTTTATCTAATGCCATTTGTAGACGATAAGGATTTGTTGCGACTAAATCGTCGCCTACAATTATTGTTTGTTCCGACATTACGGAACAAATATCTGTCCATCCATCCCAGTCATCTTCCGCAATTGGATCCTCAAGATAAATCAGTTTAAACGAGTCATTTAGTTCTTTATAAAATTTAATTAAATCACCTGAAGAAAGTGTCATTGTTTTATCTTTTAAGTGATATTTACCATTTGAGTAAAAATTACTTGATGCGGCATCAAGACCTAAGTAGATATCAAACCCAAGTCTTAAATTAAGTTCCGTAATTGATTTTTCAATTAAGGAAAGTCCTTCTTTGTTTGTTTGCAAACTTGGACCAAATCCGCCTTCGTCTCCAACCAAAGTTGAAAATCCTTCCGATTTTAAATTCTGCTTAAGAGACGAATAGATAGAGCTTACTGTTACCAGTGAATCATCATAGCTAACTGAAGACGCGGGAATAACTAAAAATTCCTGAAAATCTGCATTCCCTCCGGCATGCTGACCGCCATTTAAAATATTAAATGCCGGAGTTGGGATTTTTAGCTCAAGACTCTCTTTCTTTATATATTCTCTTAAATAAAGAAAAAGTGGTAAAACCGAAGATTTTGCAGCAGCTTTTGCAACAGCCATAGATACAGACAAAATTGTATTTGCTCCTAAGCGGCTTTTGTTTTGGGTTCCATCCAAATCAATCATAATCTTATCTATTACTTGCTGTTTTGTTGGGTCAATTCCTACCAAGTTGGGACTGATTATGGTTTGTACGTTTAAAACAGCTTTTAAAACACCCTTACCGTCAAAACGTTTCTCGTCGTGGTCTCTAAGTTCGCTTGCTTCGTAATTTCCAACTGATGTTCCGGAAGGACAGGAAGCAGTTCCTGTTTTACCATCATTTAACACAACTGTAGTTTCTATAGAAGGAAATCCTTTTGAATTTAATATTTCTCTTGCAAAAATCTGTTTAATTTTGGCCATACTATGTTATTAATCTTTTTTCTGCATTTGAAATAGTTTCTCTAACCGAATCAATGGCATCTGGTGAAACCGAAACACTTGTTACTCCCCATTGAACAAGCTTTTCGACAAGATCAGGATAGCTTGAAACCGATTGTCCACAAACCGAAGCAGTAATCTTATATTTGTGGCAGGTTTTAATAATATGCTCAAATGCCCAAAGAACGGCCTCATTTCGTTCGTCAAATTCAGGGGCTACTTCGTCATTATCTCTGTCTGTTCCTAAAATAAGCATTGTTAAGTCATTGGATCCAACCGATACCCCATCTATTCCACATTCTATAAATTTTGGTAAAAGTATTACATTGGATGGAATTTCTACCATCATCCAGAGTTTAAAGGTAGGTGAGCGGTGAAGGCCCGACAATGATATAAGTTTTTTAACCTCACCAAGTTCCTTAACGGTTCTAACAAACGGCAACATCATCCATAAATTTTTATAGCCTCTTTTTTCTCTAACTGTTTTTATTGCTTCCAATTCGAGTTCGAAAACTGTTGGATCGTTAATATATCTAAAAACCCCCCTGTAGCCAAGCATTGGATTGGACTCAACCGGTTCAAAATCCTGTCCGCCGATTAACGACCGATATTCATTAGTTTTAAAATCTGATGTTCTGTATACGACGGGTCGGGGATTAAACGCTTTGCAGAACTGTTCTATTCCATCGGCAAGTTTTTTAATATATTCATTTTTCTTACCGTCTTTAATCATTTTTTTCGGATGAACGCCGATTCCCGCCATCATAAACTCAGCGCGGAGCAATCCGACGCCATCAACATTTCTTTGAGAGATTTTATCGGCTAAATCGGGTTCTGCAAGATTAGAATAAACTTTTGTAGCTGTTTTAAGATTTTCATTAACGGCAATTGTACTTTGACTGGGCTTTATAAAACCACCTTTATATATTTCTCCTTTTAATCCGTCCACCGTAATTACCATTCCATTCTTTAATATTTTCGTTGCAGTTTCAGTTCCGACTATCGCAGGAATTCCTAATTCTCTTGAAACAATTGCGGCATGAGATGTTCTTCCTCCTTTATCGGTAACTATTGCAACCGCCTTTTTCATTGCCGGAACATAATCCGGATTAGTTTCCGGAGCAACAAGTACATCTCCCGGCAATACTTTACTTATTTCTTTTGCGCTACTAATTACTTTTGCGGGTCCGGAAGCAATTCCCGGAGACGCCGGATCACCTTTTAATATTGCGTTTTTTTCATCCAAGGTTACTTTTGCATTTTTATCTTCTTTTTTTACAGTGGTTGTAACAGCCCTTGTTTGCACAATATAGACTTTACCTTTTTCGATTGCCCACTCACTATCTTGAGGAAAATAATAATGATGCTCTAGTTTTTTACCAAGGCTTGCGAGCTCAATAATTTCTTTGTCTGAAATTTTTTGTCTTTTTCCTTTTATACTTGAAATCTTTATTACTTTATTTTTGCCGGATTTTCTTTCAAGTGCTTTAGTTTGTAGGGAAATATTTTTAGTCAGCATTTTAAGCTCGTCCTTTGAAACTTCGTAGTGATCCGGAGTAACTTCTCCCTGGACTATCATTTCTCCAAGCCCGTAAATAGCTTCAATTACGATTTTTGACTTATCGTTTGTAACCGGATCAATTGTAAACATTATTCCTGATTTTTCGGATTCAATCATTCTTTCAACCACCAAAGCTATTCCAACTTTCAAATGATCGTAATGCTCTTGATGACGATAAAACATTGCTCGGGGTTCAAAAAGGGAAGCCCATCCCTCTTTAATTTTTTCAAGCAGAACTGCATCTCCTTTTACGTTAAGAAAGGTTTCCTGCGCGCCCGCAAATGATGCTCCGGCTAAATCTTCAGCGGTAGCAGATGATCTTACGGCAACTAATGTGTCCTTAATTACTCCGCTAAGTCTTTTATAGGAATTCGTAATTTGTAAAGCAAGCTCATCGCTTAACTTTCCTTGAGTTATCTCTTTTTTTATGTGAGCGGACACCTGGGTAAGTGAATCTTGACGGTCAAAGTTGACGGTAGCAAGCAAATGTTTAATTTTTGTATTAAGGTTATTTTCCTTTATAAAATTGTAATAAGCTTGAGAGGTTACGATAAATCCATCCGGAACGGGGAGACCGGCGTTAATTATTTCACCTAAATTTGCTCCTTTTCCTCCGACTAACGCAACGTCTTCTTTTCCGACATCTTTAAACCAAGCAACTAAATTTGAACTTTTGGGCAGCATATAGTTATTATGCGTAGAATTGATGAAATTATCAAGAAGTAATTACTTTGCAAGTTGTTCCTTAAAATAGTCAACCCAAGGATTTACGCTTGGATCTATTCCATATAGAAGACCCAAATAGAGAGTTACAAAGCCGCCAAATGCAAGGAAATCAAGCATTTGAGCAATTCTGTCCTCGCCGTGAGCAGCATAAGTAATCTCCTTAATTTCATTTTTTACTACAACGGCTTTTGTAAGATTTATTCTTTTTTTAACATTATCACTGTCCAAAGAGGACGTTAGAAACAAAACTGACAATTTCTTGTTTTTTGGATATGCCAACCCTTCCATTAAATGATGGTTAAGTTCCGGAATGGGAAAATACGACGAAAATGTTTTTGCCGTTTCATTGAACTGATTACGTATTATATGGGCGTTTCCTTCGAAAACTTGGCTTGAAAAAATTACGGGGCAGGTATCATATAAATCCTTCGCGATTTCTTGGGCTTCTTTTTGGATACTTTCTCTGTTTTGCCTAAGTAAACTTATTGCTCCACTTACAGACTCATCGTTTACGTCTAAAAGGTTTGTTTTTGCAAGCACAGCCATTGTCCCAAAAACCATATAACCCGTTGCAACCCTTGGAACACCGCATTTATTATGTTTTGGATTCATGATTAAAAAAGGTAAGTTATTTTCTTTTAAAATATCGGCTAATTTTCCGCCGGTAGTTAAGCCAACCGTTTTCGCTTTCCTGGAAACGGCATCATTTAAACAGGAAATTGTCTCTTCTGTCGATCCGGAGTAGCTTATTACAATTACGAGTGATTTCTCGTTTGCATATGACGGCAAATTATAACCATTTACAACTTCCATCGGAATTTTCAGAGTGTCCTTAAATAATGAAGCTACAACATGACCTCCTAATCCTGAGCCTCCCATTGCACAAACAATAATATTTGAAACATTTTTATAACCTGCGGGTAAATTTAAAGATTCTTTATCATTCCAAATCTGCTCGCATTGATCAGCTAGTTCAAGAGTAGAGTCATAGACGTTTTTTGGATCTAATTTTCGGATTTCGTCTAAATCATTAAGGTTTAACATTAAACTTCTCCTCTCTCTTTTTTTCTCTGTTCTGGTGTTTCATCGGGTCGTTTGTAATCGTCTTCAAGTCTTAAAGTTGTACCAATTTCAGGAGTAGAAACTTCAACTATGTCGCAGTCCGTGATTCCGCATAGTCTGTGTCTTTGACCTAAGCAACATGAAAATCCTTTCTCTTTCTCAAGCTCAGTTTCAACAAGATTTCCATTCTCATCATCCCAAATTACTTTCGCACGACCATTAATTAAAAGCCAAGTTTCTTGTTTTGCATCATGAACCTGCAGACTCATTCTTTGTCCGGCGTTCACATGTTCAATTTTTCCCATATATGGCTTGTCTTCCGGAACCCAATGAAGTTCATAACCCCAAGGTTTTTCAACGCGTTTTACATAAGAAAGATTTGTAAACTTGGATTTGTCAATATTTTTTAAATCGATCATGATCTTTCCTTTATGAAATTTATAATTTCATTTCTTTTTTCCTCCATCAGCTCTTCTGATTTTGCTTCTAAATTCAAGCGAAGTAGTGGCTCCGTGTTTGATTTTCGTAAATTAAATCTCCAATCATTGTACTCGACAGATAAACCGTCAATGTGTTCGATCTTGCCATCTTTATAACTCTCTTCTGCTGCTTGGATAATTTCATCTTTTTTCTCGGTCTCAAAGTTTAGTTCTCCCGAAATAAAATATTTACTCGTATAGGGATTAACCAATTGCGATAGAGTTGTATTGTATTTTGAAAGCATATAAAGTATTAGAAAAAGAGGAATAATTCCGTTGTCTCTGTAAAAATTATCTTTAAAATAAAAATGGGAAGACATCTCGCCTGCAAAAACCGCATTTTCTTCTTTCATTTTGGCTGCAATTATTGTCATCCCCGCTTTACTAATAATCGTCGTCCCTCCGGAGTTATTTATTTCCTCAGTCGTAGCCCATACCAACCTTGGATCAATTAGGATTTTTGATCCGGGGTATTTTTTTAACATTTCCTTTGCTAGAACAGCAGTCGTAAAGTATCCCTCAATAAAATTACCTTTTTCATCGGCAAAAAAACATCTGTCGCCGTCCGCATCCCATGAAACACCAAAATCCGCACTTTCTTTTTTAACCATATCTAAAAACTCTGCTCTGTTCTCTGGAAGTAGAGGATTGGGCGGTCCCTTCGGAAACGAACCATTCGGAGTTTCGTTTAAGGGAATTAATTCAAGCGGCAAGTTAAACAGTTCTTTTGCCCTTTTTAAAATAGTAAAATCTAACCCAAAATTCGCATTTGCTACGATTTTCTTTGGCGTAATCTCTCTGATGTCTATAAACGACGCACATTTTTTAATAAAATCGTCTAAAATATTCTTCTTTTCAACATTACCTTTTTTATCCATTGAGATTTCATATGCGTCTTTTTCTACTACCTCTTTTATTTTAAGTAATCCTGTTTGTCCCGAAATAGGTTCCGCCCCTTTTTTGCAAAAATTCATTCCATTCCATTCCCTTGGATTATGAGAAGCAGAGATTGTAATTCCACCGTCAACATCATTCTCTCCTACGGCAAAGTAAAACATATCGGTAGAAACCATTCCTATATCTAAAACATCTACTCCCGAATCAATAAATGCAGAGAGTGCAGCATTAAATAACGATTCTCCTGATTCCCTAACATCACGCCCCAAGACAACTTTCTTAGGTTTAAAAATAGTAACGTATGCTTTTACAATTGCTTTTGCTATGTCTTCATTAAAATCTGTGGGGTATATGCCTCGGATATCGTAAGATTTGAAGATATCGCTTTTGACTACCATTTTTTTATCTTATATTTCCAGCAAAAAAATGTCAATCGCCTGAATAAGAGAAAGATTGCTAAGCCCTGATTTTTGCAAGTAGTCAATTTTATGAAGATCTTTTAATGACTTAATAAGAATTTCATCTTTAAACAAATTAGCTTGACTTTTTATTTTATCTTTTTGCCAAGGAGCAAGTCTTTTTACTTCGTCAATGTCGTTTTTTTCTAAAAACAGTGAAAGCATTAGCCTAAACTGTCTTACTAATAAATAGGAGATTAATTCCTCGTTTGAATTTTCAAGCGCTTTATGGAAGGCAACCGGATTTTTTTTATTTTTAGGCTTAATGCTATCGAGAAAAGTGAATAAATTTTGCGGAAGCTTAAAAAGCTTTATCGTTTGAGTCTTAAATTGTGAAATTATAGTTTTTGAAAGCTCCGTATTCTCCCAGAAATAGATGTCAAAATCTTTGTGATTTTGCTTTATGTAATCAATAATTTCTTTTGTATCAGAGGTTTTTTTATTACCCAAAAGGTTTTCGATAAAAATTGATTTTTCATCATTAAACAGTGATCCCCCGGACATAGACTGCATAAGTTCGGCCAAAGACAGTTTTGTTCCCAAAAATTCTACTTTATTTTTAGATTTTTCTTTTTGATCAAGATAATATTGTCTTGAAGAAGAAAGATCCTCGCCGTGAATTACGGTAATCATAAATCAGTTCTTTTTTTATATTCCACAAATAATCTTCTTGCATCATTTTCAAGATGTCTATTTCTCCCTCTGTGGGGCAAAAGCGCTCCTGAAAAATTTTTAGGAATATGCATCAGCTCGTGGATAAGTACCATTGTTTTTTGCTCGCTACTTAACTTATCGTAATGTTTTGCTAAAACCTCAATTACATATGCCGAATTAATATTAAGCGCACGCTGAAAAATTTTTGGAAATGACCAAATCCTGGCATATGAACGCGACACTGACCCCTTCGACCTGTAACAAAAAATCCTGGAAGGTTTTATGTACGAAAGTTCAAGCGTTTTAACGATTTTCTTAATTTCTCTTTTTACTTCTTTAGCTTCTTCCCACTCCATCGTTTATGTATGTTTGTCCGCGACTTTTGATGCGGCATATGAATCAGGTTTTGTTTTTGCTTCAAACCCGTTTCCCGTAATCATTCCGACGACTTCGTTTATCATTTTTCTTGTTTCACCGTTATTTCCAACGTCTAAATGAATTTCAAGAAGAGGAGAATGCCCATTTAACGACTTTCTAAGCTCAGGAACAAATGAAAGAGCAAACATCAAGGAAGCGCTGGTTTCCTCTTTAATTTTCTCTCTTAACGAATGGACTTCTTTAGGATTTTGTTTATGCCAGAAATATCTTCCGCCAAAGCCTTTCCTGTGAATTACTACAGCCGTTACGAGACTGATCTCTCTTTTAGCCTTTTTTTCTTTTTTTCCGTTCGTACCGTTATTGCTGTTTTTTTCGTGAGAATCAGTACCGATGACAAGTTTATATATGTCATTTGGTCTTTCATCCATAAACCCCTGAATCAACTTAATCATTTGCTCAATGGTGGTGGGGCCGTGGGTCTCACTCAAGAAAGTTAACTTACTGAAATCTTCAATATCCATATGTTGTTCTTAACAGGCCATTAGCTTCGTGAAGTTGAGGCAAATTATACCATATTTCTTAAAGCTTTAATAGCCAATTATATATTGAAATCGCAACTTTTCTTTTGAACTCAGGGCTAACTTCTTTTGATTCTTGAAACGATTTTAGAATGATTGTGGGCTTTAACGTTTCGGTTCCTAAAACGGTTTCCACTTTCGTCAAAACGGGTGATCCTTTTATCTTAGGGTAATCGGAAATTGCTTCACACCTTAACGATTCGTTACCATTAACATCAATTAATGAAAATTGATCAAACGGAGGGGAACCCGCTTTTAATAGGAAAGGGGTGACCGCGATTACATTTTCATCCGACCAAACAGATTCAAAAGCCGTCTTAAAATATGACGCAATAGTTGAGTCCGAAAGATTTGCGGTAGACCAGCCGGTTTCAGTTATAAATACCGGGAGCTTTTTGATCGACAGACTTTCTGCAAGTTGATATTCCGATTTAAAAGTAGCGACACTTTCGCTGCCATTATCACTTGGGGGCTCAGAAAATCCGGGATTTGGGTATGAGTGGCTTGCGAGACCATCAATTTGGTTAAAAATTCCCGGCACTGCAACATCCATCTGCTGCATAAAATAATATTCATTTAATGAAGACTCAGTATTTGCAGCAGCATTATCAAGTCCAGCAGACAATATGAAAAAATCCTTATTTTTTGTTTTAAACGTAGAAACAGCGTAACTTAATATGCTTGCATACTCGGTCGCATCAGGTTTTCCGCCCCATTCGTTTCCTCTGTTAACCTCGTTGTAAATTACTACATAACGGTTTTGTGTCGGCCAGGTTAAGGAGTTTAAAAAATTTGCAAAATCCAAGACATTCGTATCGGTTGGTTTTTCCCACACCTTAGTATTAAAGTAATCTCCATTTGTCGCAAGTCTAATAATTGGGATTACGTGCAATCTTTTTGCATCATTCATAAACTGTTGCCATTTAACCAAATCTTTGTCGCCTGACTGTATCGGAATGGTTACATAACCCCAATCGCCGCCGCTGGAATTTATTATCTTTGCCGCATCAATAATTTCGGAAGGAAATAGTATATGAACCCCAAATTTATTGTTAGGAAGGCTATGCGGATCATAGGCAAATGATTTTTGAACAAACAACAGACAAAACAAACCCACAACTAATACTAAAATTACTTTGCGCACATATATATTTTAGCAAATTTACGCACGGATTACCTTAGCAATTTAATGTAGGACTATCTAATGCTATAATTCAATTTGTCTTAAAAGGAAATGATAAAAATCATCGGCCTAATTAAAAAAAATGTTGATAAAGAAATTGGAATAATTTTTGCTTTATCTCTGCTTTTCTTTTATAAACTTTTTTTGTCTCCAACAAAAATGATTTACCCGGCAGGAGATATCCCGGGAATTTATTATTATTGGAGAACGTTCTTAATAAACGGCGTTTTGAATTTACATACGATTCCCTTGTGGGATCCTTATGTTTTTTCAGGAACTACTTTTATCGGTGATGCTGAATCTGCAATTTTTTCTCCTTTTACATTATTTTATTTTATTTTTCCGGTATATTTTGCTTTTGGTTTTGCTTTTTTCATTGACACTTTTTTGGTTGGACTATTTACATATTTATATGCAAAACTTATTGAGTTACCAAGGTTTTCTGCGTTGATTTCTTCTGCTTGTATGATGTTTGGCGGATATTTTATTATTTTAATTTATCCGGGCCATGTTTTTATAGTGGACACTATTGTATGGTTTCCTCTTTTACTGTATTTCTATGAACTTGCGATTAGAAAAAATAAGTTAATCTACGGAGTACTGGCAGGATTGCCTCTGGGCGCACTATCTGTTGCGGGACATATTCAACCGGGATTGTACGGGTTTACCGCCGCGTTAATTTATTTAATTTTAAGATTAATTTTCGATAGAAATTTTATGAAAAACAAGAAACTTCTGCTTGTTCCGTTTATTGCTGCAGTTGTTGGATTTTGCCTTTTTGCAATCGAGCTTTTACCAATTGTTCAGCTTGCGGAATTATCAAAAAGAGCAGGAGGACTACCATATTCCTATGCTTCCGATTTCTCCTTACCAATAAAACAGCTTATTTCATTTATTTTTCCAAACTTTTTTGGAAACCCGATTAATCTTGATTACTGGGGAAAGGGAAATTTTTGGTCCCTTTGTGGATATGTAGGAATAATTCCTCTCTTTTTTGCAGGTCTTGCTATACTTAAGAAAAAAAATAACTACGTTTGGATTTTTGTTTTATTGGGATTATTTGCACTAATATTCTCGCTGGGGAAGTATGGCCCAATCTTCCCATTCTTCTATAGCTACATACCGCTGTTTAACTTATTCAGAGTTCCTTCGCGATTTTTATATATTTACGGATTTTCCCTTTCAATCCTTGCCGGGATTGGAGCCGAAATCTTTATAGATTCTTTTAAGAAGAATCAAAAAAAACTTATTATTTACGGAAAACTCTTATTACTTGTAGCATTTTTTTGTTTTATCATAACCTACATCTTTTCGATTTTGCCAAGCAGAATACTTATTTTTGAAAAGTTTATTTCTCCAAGCGTCTATGGGATAGGAATCAGTAGACAGACTATGCTAAATGAAATTATTATAGATCTCTATGTTTTGACTTTTACTCTGGTGTTTTTTGGACTGACGTTAATATTTTCATCAAATCTTAAAAGCTCTAAAATCCTAAAGGGTCTGCTGTTAATTTTAATTATTTCCAATCTGTGGTTTTACTGGATTCGTTATTATGGAACCGAAAATTTGGACAAAATTTTCAGTGAGCCAAGTGTAATTAAAACAATTAAAGAAGACAACTCTACTTTTCGGGTTTTTGACCAGTCAGGACGCCTTGTCAGCTTGTTGCCCACCTACAATATTGAAAGTATTACCGGGTCAAAGGCAATTTCACTTAATAATTTCAAGGATTTTCTGTGGTTAATAGGTGACCATGTTGATCTAAGATATGACAATTTTGTTGATATTAGAAATATAAAAAATACAAACATATTAAGTTTATTAAACGTAAAATATATCACTTCTATTAACCCGATCAAAAATAACGATTTAAAATTATTAGTTAAAACAAATCCTTATTATCTATACATACTCCAAAAACAACTCCCGCGAGCGTATATTGTTCCCAATTCAATTTTTGCAAGAGATGACAGAGAAACCCTAGATATTTTAAAAAGGGGACAGCTTGACTTTAAAAAGACTGTAATTCTTAAATCCAATGAACATACAGATAATAATTGTCAACCCTACGAAGCAATAGATCCGTATTCGCACAATTCCGATCAAATCTTGATTAAACCATTTTTATCCAAATGTGGATTTCTTGTTCTAAGCGAAATTTGGTATCCTGGATGGAAAGCTTACGACAACGGAAAGCAGGTGCAAATTTTAAAAGCGGACGGAATACTCCGCGCGGTAAAATTAAATCCGGGAAAACATAATATAATTTTTAAGTATGATCCTGACTATTTTAGATACGGTGAATATTTATCCTTAATAACCTTAATTGGATTAATCATTTTAATTTGCTTCAAAAGAAAATCTTTCTAACTATTTTTTTTGATAAACATCTACTAAATGCGCACCCAAAACCTCTGTTGAATAGATAAGTTTATAGTTACCAATAATTTCTGAGGGATCAAAGCCTTCTCTAACAATGTTAAAGTTACTAACCATAACGTAATCAAACTTTTTGTTAGGCTTATACATCTCCACCCTAAGTCCCGGAAGCGGAGGAACATCAGCGACAAACGAACCAACGGCAAGACCAACGGATGCTCCTTTTTTAGCGTGGTCTTTTATATATAATCCGGAATCCCTTAAGTCCTGACCCCACCACCCAAGCATAAATAATCTTTTCTCATAAACATTTTTTGGCCCACCAACTAAGATATTATAATAATCAAGGTAATAAGGCGAAATTAAATAAAGCGGAATGAAAAAATAAAGAATTATTAAAATGATAATTAACGTTTTTTGCCAAAATCTTTTCGCTAAAGATATTATCCAGGCAATACCGATCGCAGATATAATTGAAAACGGGGCGTAGATTTGGATAATATACCGGATCCCTTGTTGCCTAAAATTATAGAAAGACTGTAAAAAAGGAAAACAAAACCAAATAATTATAGAGATTAGCAGCCAAGTTTTGGATTTACTAATTAGACTACTTACTGAGGGCAATTTATAATTAAATTTTCTAAAGATATTCAGCTTAATTTTTTCCGATGTAAGATCTGAAATGATTTTTGAACCTAAAAAGAAGGCTAAAATACTAAGCAATGGGGTCGTGATAAAAAACATTACCACATAATAAATCTTAGGAACATGAATAAATTTCCCATAAAAAACCTCCGGAACCGAATATATGCTTGAAGAAATCCTTGATTGATAATTCCAATTAATAAAATATCCTAAGTGAAACCAAGGTGCAGGCCATAAGACAAAATAAACAAAAATTGAGATAGGAATTATCAGTAAGAATTTTATGTCTATAGATTTTTTTAATTTCCTTTCTTCTATGAAGAAGTAAACAAAATAAAAAATTAATAAAAGAGGATAAAGCATTGCGTCTGTGTATTTTGTTTCAAGGGCAAGTCCTAGTAGGATTCCTGTAATAGCTATCCATTTCAAATTCCGTTTCCTAAGAAGGGTAAAAAAAGAATAAACAGTTGCGGTAAAAAAGAAAATTAGAATACTTTCAATCGAAGCAATTTGCGATAAGCCGACAAAAATTGGCAATGATGACAATATTACTCCAGATACAACTGCAATTAAAGGAGAGAGCTCCCATGCTATAAGAACAACTAAAACAACTGTCATCGATGAAAATAGCACGGATACTAGCCTTATGTAGGTTATATCGTAATTAAAGGTTGGCTCTCCGGGCAATAATCCATTCACTTTAGGACCTGAGTTTTGTATATCTAAATAAGATGCTGCACCATATAGATATTTGGTCAAGGGTGGATGATCAGGATGGTTGTAAAGATATGGGTTGTTAAAATCACCTTTTAAATAAAGCCTAATAAAATTATAACCATCTTCGTATTGAGGGCCTTCATCTATGACTCTGCCCATTACATTTAAATTCCATAATCTAAGCGAGACTGAGAAAAGAAATACCAAAAAAACAATAATAAATTTATTTATTAATTTTTTTTTCATTGATATTATGGCTGATTATAACAAAAATTATTTTATTAAATTATTATTTGTAATGTAGCTGAAAAGTGTATTTGCTACAATATTGTTCGCGGCTCCTACAAAGTGAACCTCATCAACAAAATATGTTTGATTTTTTGGAATTTTTGATTCCAAATCTACGAAACCAACATTATTTTCTTCTGCAATTTGTTTTGTTGTAGAGTTAAAACTATTAATACCGTTTATTAATGAATCGATACTTGGAGCAGTTAATTTATCATTAAGACAGCTTTTTTCAAGTCCCCAGGCAATCGTTTTATCTAATTGCTTCGTATATAAATATGGCTGATTTCCTAGTATTAATCCGACATTATCTGCTTTTGTAATATCAACCAGGCTTTGCAAATTTCTCCTGTAAGCATCTATACTCACAAATTTAAAATCAACTCTTTTTCTTTGCTGTTTTTTCTGGATAGACTTAAAATAATTGACAAAATCAGAATAAAAGTTACTTACAACGAAATGATTTACAAAACCGAATGAAAGCGGGCTAAACGATATTAAGGGTTTTGGAAGATAATAGGATAAAACCATATCTCTAATTGCCCCAAACTTATTTGAATAATCCGACTTAAATGGTCCGCGAGCAGGTTCTCCGTTATCAGTCTGACAAGATTGACCCATATCGTTTATTCCTTGCCAAGCAATTATTAAATCAGGCTTGTAATCTTTAATTTTGAACAGGTACTCGATAATTGATTGCTCGGTAGTATATCCTTCAACCGCTGCGTTTAATACTTCTATTCTTTTATTCTTGTATTTATCTGATAACATTTTTTCAAGCAATCTTGGAGCGCTTTTTTGATAGGGAGTTGAAATAAGAAAGGCTGTTGATCCTCCCAAAATAAATATCCTGTATGTGTTTTTAGGTTTATTTTGCGTAATCTCTTCTCCTCTAAATCCGGAGGAATCCATATTTAAATCTTTGTAATATTTGTTATCCTCTGTCGTCATTTGTGTTTGCAGTGTCGGATGAAAATCATCAATAAGAAGAGTATGGGGGCTTACCGCAAATTGAATATTAAAAATCCTTAAAAATATTTCAACAGGAATAAAAATTAAAATTATAAATATTAGAATATATATTCCCACTTTCTTTAAGGGGGTAAGCAATGCTCTTTTCTTTTTATACTTAAATTTCGTGTCTCTAGTGGTAAATTTTAATAATTTTATGTATGGATAGAAAAGAATAACTAATATTACTAAAAGGGCAAAATACTTCATAGTGTACTTGCCGAGTATTTTTGGATCAGCTGAAGTGTGAAAAACCAAACCCAAGAAACTGAATATATAAAGGTATATAAAGAGGATATAAAAGAATTCTCTTAGCTGCTTCTTATTTTTTTGAAAAAAATGATTCACTGAATTAGCGATATTATACTACAGTCTAAATCGGTTGTGAAAAAAGAGCAGGGGACTAACGCTAATTTTTTGGCCGCAAAAAAACCCCATTGCTGGGGTCTTTTCGTGAAAAACTATTGCTAGTTCTTCTACATTTAACACTTGCGTATCAAATGTATTTAGCATTGTAAGCTTTAGGACACATATTGTCAATAGAGCAATATGCATCAAATACTACCAAAATTGGCATATGTGTACTTTAAGCACGTAGTCTATAACTAAATTAGCTTCGTCAGTTTATTTACGTCTAATTGTAAACTTCTTTATGTGTTCCTATTTTTACAAAATATGCCTTATCTTCACTCAGTAATTTATAAACCATTCGGACACTCATTGTAATTGAAATGCTCCACAAGTTACTCATATTTGCGTTAAGCTTATGAGTACGTAACGATGGATGTTTAGGGTTTGTGCTAAATAAGTAGATTTGTTTTTGGATTCGTTCTGATAATTTTGTATTTTTCTGTTTTATCTTCCTGAGGTCTTTTATTACTTCCGGAGAAAGTATGATATGCATAATTATAAATTCTTAAAAAAATCATTAATGTTATCAATTTCAACCGCTTCATCTATATGTTCCATTGCTTCCATGGCAGCTTTTTCTGTCACAGCTGATGCTTTAAAAACGGGATATTGCTCATCCTTAACTTCATCAATAATTAAGTGCTTTACTAATTGAGTAATAGGAACACCTAAGCGATCTGCTTTAGATTTGAGTAAATCACCTAATTGTTGAGATATGCTTACTCTGATTTGTATTTGTCCAGTGTCAATCATATTTTACCACCTTTTTACACTTAAATTATACTACTTTTTGACTGTTTGTCAATAGATAAATCATTACGTGCTTAGACTACATATGAGCCCTAAAATTAATTTATAACAACACCATTGAAAGAGTTTTGCATCAGCTAAAAAGAGTCATTACCGGGGTTTATAGACACGTTTCCAAAAAATATTTGCAAGATTATGTTAATGAATATGCTCCTAGATATAACTACAGAAATTTTGAGGACGGAATGTTTGAAATGTTACTTAATCGTGTTTTGGTTGTGAAGCCCGTTTAATTAGCTCTAGGAAGTCTTCTTTATCCACGTTAATATTTGTTTAATTCTTTTTTGTATTTTCTTTCTTCTAACGGTAGCTTTTTTTCAAATTTATATAATATTAGAAATCAAATCTGAGATTTACTTCGCGGGCTGGAGGAAGATAGAACCTGTTTTGTTTACTAATTAGTATCCAAACCGATAGCCAATACCTGCTTCTCTCGCGTATCGAAGTTCCTTACAGCTAATACCTCCGGCTTTAAATTTTCCGCAAATAACCGGTCTTTTTGGATCATCATAAGCATCACATTTTTTAAAACCTTCCTTATCAACTACAAATCCGCATTTAGATGTTAAATGATAAAAGCCATTTCCGTCTATTTGAGTTTTAGCTGGAAAATCATCCAATGATATCATTTGAGTCCCTGCGCTTCTTAAAAAATCTCTTTCATCTTTTGAAAATTCAATAATTACATATGGACCACAACAAACTGCACCGCACGTTTTGCAAGGGTTTGTCTCTTGGTCAATAATCCCATGTTGATTTCCCATTCTTTCTGCCATAATGAGAAATTATATCAGGAACTAATTAATATATCAAAGAGTATCAACTCCGCGGGATGGATTCGAACCTATAAATTTCTTATATAGATTCGCTACGTGCTTAGACTACATATGAACCCCAAAATTTGAAACTGACTTAATTGATATGGCTCTTATTAAGTGAAATACTCTGGGAAAAAAGTACTAACGGGAAGCGGTGAGATAAATGTTTAAAGACTGAATTAAGAGATTTAACGTTTGGAATATTGGTTTAATTAAATTCGCGGTTATTGTATTTACATTGTTTTTTTTTGGAAGTTCGGCCAGCGCTTGAAGCATGGTTTTATAGTATAATTCCCAGGTATTATTTTATTTTAATTATCATTTTTACCATCAGACCGGTTTATAAGTTTTGCTTAAATAAATTTCTTAAAATATGGGTCTTGAAGCATTAACTATTCGCGTAGTCAAAGGCGATGCAGTAAGCATGGCTAAACACGCGGATATTAGACTTACACCGAATCAGATAAGTAGTTACGCTATGCGTAGGATCGGGATTTTTGATCAAGAAGCTTCCGCTTTCACAGAACAAGCCGTTTTATCTAAATCTGATCATAGAGTTCTTGAAACGTTACTTACTCCGGAACAAAAGCCAAAGTTTAGATCCCGATACCCAAGCATTTTCAACCATAATAGTTAGCGCGCCTGTGACTTATTACTGCTATTGATTCACAGATCCTTTTATAATTTGTTGTAAATTATAGTATTATTATTTTTGGTAGCAATATTTCTCGAAAAAATATGAAAAAAATTATCTATACAAAGCAAGGATTTAATGAGTTAAAGAAAAAGAATGAGAAAATAATTAGCCAACGGCCATTGGCTGTTTTTGATTTAAAAAAAGCAAGAGAAATGGGGGATTTATCGGAAAACGGATACTACAAGGCTGCAAAATTCAAGCTTAACGACATAGACAGGACTATTAGATTTAACAACTATTTAATTAAAAATGCAGAAATTAAAGAACCTAACGATAATAGTTATATTCAGGTGGGATTAACAATTGTTTTAGATGACAACGGAAAAACAAAAAAATATAAACTTGTTGGAAGCTATGAATCTAATCCAGAAGAAGGAAAAATATCGCATCTCTCTCCCGTCGGAAAACAATTAATAAACAAAAAAGTTGGAGAAAAAATTGAGGTTAAGGTTAAAGAAAGTAAAACAATTTATACGATTAAATCAATTTCTTATTAGTACCCCAAATGTTTCATAATTTCTCCCTCCCGAAGAAATAAGTCCTTGAACGATAGTGAATAGGAGAACCAGATTCGTACCTCGTTGGAACAGTGGAAAGAGGTTCTTAATTTTAGCTTCAAGCCTGCAATATAACTGAATTACCGTTAGGGAATGGAATTCTATGTTATAATTCCCGAAATGACAAAAATAGAATCAATAATAAAATCAGATGATAGATTCAGAGGAAAATTTATTAGAGTAGAAAGGACTATATATATAGGGTCGCTTCATACGTCTCATGGTAATATCTTGGAAGCTGAAAACGAAGATTTGATTCTTGAGGTTGTAGCAAGGAGGACTAAAGACCCAGATTCAATAGATGCTGGTAAAATCTTTGTTGGCAAAAAGTCCGTCGTAACTCGTGATGATTCTGTTGGATTTTCAATACCGTTAACCGAAGAGGCACGAAATAGAACATTAGCTCTTTTAGGTGAGGGGTATAGTGGTAAAAAATTTGTATCCGCAAAATATCATATTTGCAGGCTTTAGAAACAGATTAATTGTTTAGCTTGATTTAATCATCTAACTATGTACACTCACCGCAAGTCTATTCGAAACATTTCTACCTTGGATTTTTAGATTAATGGAGGCTTATGCCTATAAACCAAGCTCTCTAGACGATTCCAATGATAATGTATAATACATTGTTAGTATAATTCCTGTAATTAAATAACAATTATTTATGCGTAAAGAATTAGAGAATATTTTTTACATTTTAAAAACTGGTACGCAAAGTGAAACGAAAGAAGCAAAAAGGAAAATCGAGAAGCTATGGCATAATGATAGGAAAAGATTTGAGAGAAACGCTCCTATTGTTTTAGAGCAGATTAAGGATTTTAATTCAATCCAAGACCCAAAAAACAAAGCAGCGTTTATATCAGGATTAAGTATATTTTTTCTTATATTGAGTGATAAATACTTTACGGAGCTGAGAAGTTTTGTATTAAAAACAATTTGCCATCAAGATGGGCACGTACGCGAGTCGATACGAAAAACAGCTGATTGGCTCTATATTTCGCTTTCATCCAGGATAAATCCTTTTGTTTATCCGAAGGGTAAAAAATTAACACAAAAGCAAATAATAGAACAGCAAAAAGCAAAAGAGGAATTCACTGGATATCTAAAAGATCTAGAGTTATTAATGGAAAAGTATGATAATGCTAGTTATGACTCCATGGTTTACATAGATGAGATGAAACCTAGTATATTCAAAAGTACACAGATGCTGTGGAGCGATTTAACCCGGGGGAGCTTGTATATGCAGTTACATATTCCTCCTAAAGAAGTAACTGTGAGAAGAAAAGAAATAGAATTAAGACTTATGAGCTTGCTCAAAGTGAGCAAGAGCGATATTGAATTAGAAGATATTCAAGAGATCATTTACAATGAGGAAGGGATGGATGATTTAAATCAAATTATTAGAATTTTTGATAATGGTTCTGTGGCTGAAATTGAGAATGTTTTGAATATAATTAATGATGCCTGGAATTATTTTCCACACAAAGTTTTAGATGGTCGTTGCCCCACGGAAATTTTAATTCAAAACGAAAAAACAAAACTTTCAAATTAAGATATCATTCCGTGACGTTTTCTCCTCCTTAAGAAAAAGTACCACTTCTAATGTATTCTTTAATGAGAGATTGGTAGGGCACATTAATTTCATTCGCTTTTTCCTTAACTCTGTTTAGGAGAAACTCTGGAATTCTAATTGAGATAGAACGACTAGTTGGCTTAAGATCAGGAAAGCTTACTTCTTCAAGATCAGAAGCATCATAATGTTTAGAAAGGTCTAGCTTTGTCCAGAATTCTCTTTCTTCGTCTTCGTTTTTAAATTTAGGAAGGATTAATTTTTTCTTCATATATGTACCCCAAATGTTTCAGAATTGGAACCAAATTAGGGCTATTCTGGAACAATGGAGAAGTATATTAAATCCTAGCTTCAAACCAGCTTTACAGTCTTAACTACCATTAGAGAGTAGAAACTTTAAAAAACAACCTTTTGTAATATCTATATTTTTGTGATATATTTCGCCAATGCAGAAACCATACGCAGAATTACGCTTATATTGTGGAGGGTGCCCTATACCTGGGATGTTAGGAGAAGGACGATTTTATCCTTCAAGCTCTGATAGTATTAACCAAGAAAGACTCTCAAGAGCTACTCAAATGGTTAATAATACACTTAGGAGTCTTTATATTGGTTGTCTTTCGTTTTACAATGCTGGTGACGACGAGAATTTAGTTCCGAGTGAAGAAGAAGCAAGGAAAATTATAGATTTTGCAGAATCAAGATTTCCTAATGCATGTGGGGTAGTTGAGCCATATAATGTAATGCACGGAAGAATAGATTTTGTAAGAAAATTAAGAATATATGGAGTAACTGAAGACGATAGAGATGAATTAATAAGACAACTAAAGCAACCTGGGGCGATAACTCTCGATAGGGAAAAAGAACAGACAATGTTGCACTTAAAATGTATATCTGGTTTGTATAAAGAAAGAGAAGCCCCAACTCTTCAACAGCTACTTAAAGAGCGAGGTCTTGATGATGAAGATAGGGTTTGGAATGCTAGCCTAAAGTTTTTTGGTTAATGGGATTTAGCTTGATTTAGCGACCCAATCGTGTACCCCAAATGTTTCAGAATTGGAACCAGATTCGTGCCTCATTGGAGAAATGGAAGTCTATACTTCAACCTAGCCTTAAACCAGCCTTACTGCTTAATTACCATTAGGGAGTGGAACAATATTAGCTTTCGCTTGGTAGAGTAAATTAACATTAGAAATTATAAAGGGTTCAATATCTACTCCTATATCTCTCTTTTTCATTCCTAATGCTCCAACAAGCGTATATGCGTTTTCAACTACAACTTTCACTAAATCAGCATCTTTACCTTTTACAACTACATCTGAATCCATACCTGTTTTTCCAACTGCACTTGACATAACATGTTCTACATCAAAACCCGCAGCTTTTAAATATACGGTAGCTCCCATATAGGCAAAAGCTTCAGGTACGCTACTTGCTCTAATAGTCCTCTGATTTATAGATGCTTCTCCGTTTGTTTCTCTTTCTCCAACCATAGAGGGATTATATTATGAAGGAGAAAAATTGTCAACTATGGGACTCTGTACCCCGTAGCGGATTCGAACCGCTGATTACCTGGATGAAAACCAGGCGTCCTAGGCCACTAGACGAACGGGGCGTCTAAAAAAGTGGCGTACCTTCCGATACGCCACAATATTATATCTAAAAAGATTAATTTAGGCAATTTACTGCTTTAATCTTTTTCTAAGTCCTTCAACCGAATCCTTTGCAGCAGTCTGTCCGCCTAAACCAAAAGCTATTCCGCCTGCTAATGCAAGCATAGCCACAAAACCTGTAAAAAGAATTCTTACAAGGTCCGCGGCAACTCCAAGTTGCGCTAAAACAGCCAAAACTACAAATATAATAATTGCCCATCTTGCAACAGTAGCAATCGTCGTTGCGGTTTTTGGATCAACTTTTTTTGCCGAAACCAAAACCAAATCATGGACTAATCTTGCAAGTACAAATCCAACCAGGGCAATTACCGCTGCCACAAAAACATTTGGCAAATATACTAAAAATTCGTTAAGAACAGTAGTTATTCTTGGTAACTGCCATACATCTGCTGTCGGAACCAAAAACACTATAATTACAAACCATCTGACAAACTCACCCAAAATATTTGTCCAGGAAAACTCCTCTTTTAATTCAGGAACTCCGTATTTTTTTAGGAATATATCAATTTTTAAGGCTTTAAATACGGCAACTATAACTTGTTTAAAAATTGATGCGATGATAATACCGATAAGAAGAATTATTAAACCTGCAACAAATTTTGGAATGAAAGCTCCGACTCCCGCTAAGGCTTGATTTAGGGAGGTTACCAAGGTGTCGCTTATACTATTCATTTATGTCTCACCTCCTTCCAACTTAGATTGCGTTTCTTTGCACAGTGTATCTCGTAGTAGTATTACTTGTCAAGATATATATAGGTTGATATAATTATGCGTACGGGTTTTTATTAAAATCCGTTCGGGCCGGTAGCTCAGCGGTAGAGCAGGAGCCTTTTAAGCTCTTGGTCACAGGTTCGAATCCTGTCCGGCTCACACCCACTTTTTAGCCTCGAAAAAAAGGGTTTTTTTAGATATTCCCGCTAGTCAGAGGTTCTAGGAGAAATTTCCGCAAGTAGTTTATGAGTAAATTCAATGTTTTCTTTTTTATGTGGGAAAAGTATGTTCGCCTCGTCTGTGTAAAATTTATGATTCTCCAAAAACTTATCTTGCGTTCCTAAGAAATTTCTTAAATCTTCGTTATTTGGAGAGTCCGTTTTTTTAAGCTCTTTTAGTAGAGACTCCGCTTTCCCCCAATAAATATCTGGTTTTGCTCCCAGGCTAGATAAGTCTGCGTCTGCTAAAATTTGCGTCAAATAGTCGTCCGTAGCTGATTGCTTAAGCCATCCACTGCTATAGTCAACTACTGTTGCCATAATCATTCTTTTGACTTTTGCGATATCTTCCTCGTTGAAAACTCCTTTTTTTCTCAAGTATCCCTCTGCGATCCTTGCACTTTCTTGCTCATTCATTCCTCCTCCTAACCCTTGTTCAATATCATGAAAAGAGGCAGCGATTTTAACTAAAACTACGTCATCTTTATTTATCTTGCCACGATTTGCTGCGGAAATAGCAATAGCTTCACCTGCTTTTACTACGCCTAAAGAATGATGAAAGTTATGATAGGCTAAAGGGGTAACCCCATCTCCTGGTCTTTTTCCATATCTCTTGCCGACCTCATTCAAGGCGAACCTAGCTAAATCTTCCCCTACGATTTGTCTCTCCAATCTTTGTCTTGTTTCCATTCTATGCCTATTCCTAACTTACACGAGGGTTTTAGTCATTTAGAAATTGTTTCCAACCATCTTCTAATAAATTTTCAGATAAATTATTGCTTCCAGCCCATCTCATGTAGTCCTCTTTTATTGATTCCAAATCTCCTTTACTTTTAGAAAATAAGCCTGTTACTCCAGCAAATTCCATAAATCCATGACTTAAAACCAAATGAGCATAGATATCGGGATCAGTTTCTGCCATTTGGTCAATAGGGCCAAACACTGGTTCAACTTTTTTCCTGAATTGAGAAAAATCAGCAGTCCAACCTAAATCTTTATATGATGGCGTAGGTCTTTCTTGTTTCATGAATTCACCTCCCTTGCTTTATTTCTAGTTCTGGATTATAGTTTTATTTCGCTTTTAATGCAAATCTGGTTAACAATTCCTTAAAAATACTAAACGTAAACATATTCCCTCAGCGATTGATAAATTTTATAATACTCACGAAAAAGTGGTTCGAAGTTCTGGATATCGGGCTCACACCAACTTTTAGCCTCGAAATGATATAATATTCCATATGACAGAACCAATTGACGCAGGACGATCTCAAACTACAGAACAAACGACAGTAAAAGAAAGATTAGACTTATTTATTAAAAATAAGATTTTATATCACGGATCAACCGTGAGAGGAATTACTTCTTTTAACCCTGCCGAAGAAGATACTATTGGGAGCGGCGTTTATTTTACATCCGAAGAGAAAGATGCTCAAGGTTATGCTCTGAGAAGAGCTAAGGGAAGAGGGGGAAGCCCTGTTGTCTATAAAGTAGAAGTTGAAAACATAAAATTAGCAAATCTAACAGAAGATGAAAACGTTACGGAAATTATGAAGGGATTTAAGGATATATTAGTAGGTAAAATAACTCCTAATCTAAAATGGTATGAACTGGAAACAATAGCAAGATCGGTTCAAGCTATAGAAAACGGAAGAATTCATGCAGGCAATTTAAGAGAAGTTACATTTAATTATACGAAAACATTTTCAGAATATTTAAAAGGGTTAGGATATGATGGATTGGTTGCGATAGAAGGAGGAGAAGGGGATGAAATTGGAAGACACGATTCTTATGTGATATTTAACCCTGAAAAAGCAAAAATTTTAGATGAGCATTTTATGAACTAAAGCGAAATTTGCAAAAACCCCATTGGCTTCCCATAAAAGTTTCCACATAGTCAACTAGAAACATCAATAATTGAATTTTTTATAACTTATTACTGCATTGAAACATATTGTCTTAAAGACTGATAAATATTATAATATTCCTGTAAAAGCGGTTCGAAGTTCTGGATATCGGGCTCACAACCACTTTTTAGCCTCAAAAAATATGAATTACTGGGACATTATCGCTTCCTTCGGATTTATTGAATAAGTTACGAAACATATTAGACATTTCGTAACTATGGATCATTACGCAAAGGCATACCCAATCTTTAGTAGAATACGAGGACTTGAGGAGGTGAAAAAAGTGATAGCAAGCCTTAGA
>Ga0182027_10000104_pt1 | contig 131091 bp, 123 predicted proteins | sample 712E1DmetaG_FD_121300 | JGI IMG/M metagenome (GOLD analysis project Ga0182027, IMG submission 121300) | Permafrost microbial communities from Stordalen Mire, Sweden - 712E1D metaG (Illumina Assembly) | ecosystem: Environmental > Terrestrial > Soil > Wetlands > Permafrost | place: Sweden...
ACGGTTCGAGAAGGACCGGCTGGAGAAAGAGAAACAAGCTGCGACCCGAGCGGGCGAGGTGAAGGCCGCGGCTTTAGAGGAAGCCAAAGGGCGTCTTGAGAAGGATCTTGGAGCGAAGGAAGAGGAAGTTGTGAGTTTAAAGGGCCGGATCCGCGTGCTTGAGGAAGTTTCTGAGAAGAATCGTTCCGTCATTTGTCTTTTAGAGGACGACAAAAAACGACTCGAAGATGCAAGGCAGAATCTGGAAAAAGAGCTCGCGTGTCATGAAGAAGAGAAGCTGTGTTTAGGAAAGGATCTTGAAGAGCGGGCCGCGGAGCTGATTGTATCGGAGCGGGAAAAGGAGCGTCTTGCCGGAGAAGTTGAGAAAGACCGGGAAGAAATCAAAAAGACGCTAGTCCGGATCAAAGATCTTGAAGAGTCTGCAGCCCAAGCCGCGACTCAGGCTGAAAAGGTCCTGAGCGACTCTGAAAGCGAAAAGAAGCAAATTGAGGAAGAGCGGGACGGGAAGATCCGCGTTTTGGAGGAGTTGACGGCAGCGATCCGTGAGAAAGAAGCGCTTTTAAACGAAAAGGCGATCGCCCATAAAACGCTTGAGGAGAGACTTGAAGAAGAGAAAAAATCCCGCGCAAAAGCCCAAGCCCATTCCAAGCATCTTGAAGCAACCTTGGTTGCTCTCGAGAAAAAAATAGACGATCTTATTTCTCCGAATAACTAGATCTCGAATTAAGAATTCTTGCCCTAATCCGCCTCGCTGCGTGTGGTTTTACAAGTGGAGAACGCTCTTCACAAATACAAAAAAATACTATTATGGCTTGAAGTTTATTTATAAATAAGCTATTATTCATAATATGAATAGCAAGAATTATGACCCTCGTCAGGTCCGGGAAGTATTTCACCTTGAGTTTCTTCGTTGGTTCACAAGGAAACTTGATGGCGCCAATTATGCCCTCAAAGGAGGAGTCAACTTAAGGCTTTTCTTTCGGAGTTTTCGTTATTCGGAAGATATCGATATCGATGTTCAAAGCGTTCGGATTGAAAAGATCCAGAAGACTGTTTTGGAAATTCTCGAAGCCCGAGGGTTTTCTGACAACCTGAAGTCCTTTGGCGTTGAAAGAGTTGTTCCGCCGGACATCTCAACAGCCAAGCAAACCAAAACAACGCAGCGATTCAAAATGCATCTTATCACATCAGGTGGGGAGGACTTTTTTACGAAAATCGAGTTCTCCAGGCGAGGCCTCACTGGGTCTCGGTTGGTCGAGCCGGTATCCGTAGAGATTTTACGTTCATATAAAATGGCACCTTTTCTTGTTTCGCATTATACAGTTGATTCCGCCATAGGGCAAAAAATCCAGGCCCTTGCCCATAGGCCTGTTTTGCAAGCCCGTGATATATTTGATCTTTTCATTTTGAGTTCACAATGTGATAAATCATGGCATAAGAACGTCGGTGTTGGAACGTCCGTGCTCAAAAAAGCTCATGATAACATTTTTCTAGTGGACTACCGTCAATTTCAAGACACCGTCGCAGCTTATCTTGCATTTGAGGATCAGAAAACCTATGCTTTGCCCGCCGTATGGGATGAGATCAAACTCAAGACGGCCCATTTCTTGGAAGAGGCTAAATTGAAAGATGAAAACATATAAACAGTCTAAAATGAGCCCGTTGGCCGATAGCACTCAGGGCCGTTCTTTAGTAGTGAGCGGCTGGGGTGGTGACTGGAAGTCAGACCTAGGAATCGAATCGCGCAATGTCATGGTTTTTATTAAACGGCTGGGGCGTTCTGTTTTTACCACGCATGAGCTTCGAGCGATCTCGGGTAAATCGGCTTCTACCCTGATACAATGCCTTAACCGTTTGGTCGGTCAGGGGTTGCTTACGAAGATATACCGCGGCGTATGGGCAGAGCCGCGACACAAGGCGATTTCGGCGTTTGAAATGATTCCTTATTTATTTCCGCGTCAACGTGCCTATGTCTCGTTTATTACGGCGCTTCATTTGTATGGGATTCTCGAGCAAATCCCCCAAATGATTACGCTGGCGTCACCGTCCCATGCGAGAATCATTCGCACGCGCGCCGGTGTTTTTTCCGTTCATCAGATTGCCCCGGCATTTTTTGATGGATTCGGCTGGTATAAGGGAGGAGGAAGTTTTCTTATTGCGGAACCGGAAAAGGCATTGATCGACAGCCTTTATCTGTCAAGCCGGAAGAAAAAACAATACGGGCATTTCCCAGAGCTGTATTTTCCATCAGAATTCAGTTTTAAGAAAGCGGGTGATTGGGTTAAACATATTCGGGAAAAAAAGATAAGGGTGTATGTTCTGAAGAAACTGGATGCGCTGCGGGAGCAAGCTCAGCATTAATTATCTTGTAATATCCAGATGGTGAAAATCCATCGTGGGGAAAGATTAGCCAACAGCGTATTGTCCCGGTCAAAGGGCTTATGGATGAAATTGTGGATGAAGCGCTGCGTGAATTGAATGAAATGAACACTCCAAAAATCGTCGTGCCGGAAGTATCTCTTACATAAAAACGAAGCCGCTCTTGTCAGAGAATATCCCGCCTTGGTGGTGCTGACTTATTAGCCAAAATCTTAGCCTTTGTTTCTATTGGGGATCCGTGTCTCATTGGAAACTCCGTCCTATAATGTATCTTATGTAAACTAATCTATAGGGAAAGCCTCCCGCTTGATTTAGTCCCGTTGGGCGCCTGGGGCGGCTACTTTAGGATGGCTTTTACGGCCTCTTGGACGCGCTTTCCGTCGACTTTACCCTGGATGGAGGGCATCAGGGTCTTCATAAGTTTGCCTATGTCTGCGGGGCTTTTAGCGCCTGATATTTGAAGGGCCCGTTGGATCTCCCCACTGAGTTCCTCGTCGGTTAACTGCTTGGGCAGATAAGATTCAAGGATCGCGAGTTCGGCCTTTTCTTTATCCGCCAGGTCCTTGCGATTCGCCTTCTCAAAGCTTTCCACACTTTCCCGGCGTTGTTTGGCTTGTTTGCCGATATGGCTCAGGACCTCGGCATCGTCCGCCTTATCTTTCTTGGCCTGGATCAAGTAATTACCGATGGCGCTTTTGAGCATCCGGAGCGTCGAAACCTTGACGGCATCCTTCGCTTTCATGGCTTCAATGACATCCTTTTCGATCTTTTCCATCAAGCTCATAAATCTTCTCCTTAGTGAATGAGAATTTTACTTTTCGGGACAGGATCGCCTGTCTTTCGTGCTCAAAGGGACTCATTGTTCCTTTGGCAGATTAAAACCGGCATATTCAAGTGCCGTCTCGCAGAAGCCACTTATAAATTGGCTGAATGATTAAAACTTTACCTTTAAGCACAATTTCTTCCTCGGTATCTTCCGTCAAGATAAGCGCGGTTTTCAACCCGAGCTCGTCCATGGCCTTTTCAAGGGCATTAATCTCTCTTTGCCTTGTCTTATCGTTGTCCAGATTATCCGCAACTTGGATAAGCCTAAGATTATTTTTCCCGGACTTGACCAGGAAATCAACCTCCAGGTTATTGAAGGTTTTATAGTAATAGATCTCTTGGGTCTTACGCCTGAGTTCAAGGAATACAAGATTCTCCAAAAACTTCCCCTTATTTCTGGAAAACTGGAACGCAACCGCTTCCGCCAAGCCATTATCGATGCAGTAGATCTTCTTCAGAGAGACGAACTGCTGTTTGAGAGAATAAGAGAACTTGCTGACAAGGAATATCAGGTAACTGTTTTCCATGAAATCCGCGTAACGCTTGACGGTGTTCATGCTGCCAACACCAAGGACTTTTTTCAGATTGTTATATGAGAACGTTCCACCAATGTTGCTCAAAAGATACAGGCCAAGCTCCCGCAACGGCTTCACCTGCTTGATACCGTATCTTGCAACAATGTCCCGATAAAGGATGTCTTCATAAACCCGTTTCAAGAGAGTGGCATCTTGATATTTCAAATATTCGGGCATCCCTCCGTGTTTTAGATATTCCGCAAAATGCTTTTTGAGAGCAGCTCTTTCCGTGGTTAAGGAAAAGGCATTCTTGGATAATTGGAACCCTTTGAAGGAAAGATATTCATTAAAAGAGAACGGGAATAATTCGACGCCGACATGCCTGCCGGTAAGCTTAGTCCCCAGCTCTTTGCTAAGCAATGAAGCATTAGAGCCAGTGATAAAGAATTTACACCCCTTCTCTTGCATCCGACGCACAAACACTTCCCATTGAGGAACGTTCTGAACTTCATCGAAGAAGAAAACCTTCTTCTCCCCGTACATCTCCAGGAACACCTCATAGAGATTATTGAAATCATCCACCTTAAAATCGACGAGGCGCTCATCTTCAAAACTAAAGTAATAAACGCCAGTCGTGTAGACATCGCTGAGTATCTGATTGAGCAGCGTCGATTTGCCCGAGCGACGTAATCCGGAAATGACGACCGCATGGGGTAAAGTTGCATGTCGAGAGGCAGCGGTCAATGCCTCCCTTGGGATGCCCGCATCGATTCCCTGACGGTCTTTTTCTTGTTCAAGAACAATCTCTTTTAATAACGACTTATTCATCCGGCCCTCCGACATATCACTTATAATGAGAGCTTATAGCATAAAGCTCTCATTGTCAATGAGAGCTACGGGGTCAGGTAAATTTCATATCCAAATCGATATCAGAGCCTTCGGCCCTGCGCTCTTGCAAGAATGCCACTGTTAGATTCACTCTTGGACCAAGCTTTTTTGCGAGATCTTCGGATTTCTTCGTCGGTTACTCTTCTTTTCGTGGTTCCGCGATGTTTCCTGACAATGTCTCTGATGGTAAACTTCTCTGTTCGCGGTTTTACTTCCAATTGCCCGCTTTATCCTCAAAGACGAGTAAGTCGTCGGGAGTCAGCTTCAAACGAACCATGACTTTTAAAGGGACTGTGATCTGTCTCTTGGATGAGATTTTAGCGGCAATAAACATTTGGCTGTTACCTCCTTGTTATGACGACAATGAAACTTTGTTCTAGTAAAAATGTAGCATTTTTTCACAAAAAGCACGGCCTCTTTGCGACAGCCTTGGAAGCATATATTTGCCAAAGATCCAGTGGTTCAAAGCTTTCTGGCGAGCGCCTTTTTGTGCCAATGGCACAGCAGCACTTCATTAGAGCCGTGTCAGCTCTTATCTAGAGTTTTTTTACCAGTCCTTATCCACCGGAGGCGGGTTTTTGTTGACCGGTGGCCGGCGCAAATCCTGGAGTTCCTTTTCGGATTCTTTAAAGGCATCCAGTAGGTTTAACGCGCTAACATGCTCATTTGACTCTGTATAGTGTTGCTGAATCTTTAGCTGTGTCTTTCCCGCCTATGTGATTCGTAATAAAATCAATTTTGTTGTTTTCTGAAAAAAATCAAAAAATCGGCTGGCGAAAGAACTAAAATCTCTTGGCAATCCGCGCGTGGATAGTGTTTTGAGTTACCGGTTACGAGGCATGCCGCCTTTCCGGCAATAGCGGTTTCCAAAAAAGGTTCGTCGCCAGGATCTGGTAGTACCTTTTTAAGGGGCACTCCAGATGTCAGATGACCATGCGCTTTGATTTGTTCTAACAGAGTATCGATATGGTGTGGATTTAAATTGAATTTTGGCCGGCGCAAAACACTCGCGTATTCAGAAAGAATCCTTGCGTCATGACAAAGATGAATGATGCCTGCAGAGGCCATTCTCACAATTTCACCTGGGGCATTAAATGGCGTGAGTAGCCCCGCAACAAGTACGTTCGTATCGAGAACGATTTTCATTCGGAGCGTGCTTTTCGTTCCGCCCTAATTTCGGAATTGATATCGTCAAGGCCTAGATTATCCATGCCCGCTTCGATTGATTTCAATTGCATGGACTCAACGGCAGCCATAGCACGGGCTGAGCGAATTGCAGAAAGAGATTCTTCCAGTGAGCCCTCGGAAGTGGCCGAGATTATGGCAATGGGCTTCCCGTTCGATGTGATGACCATCTCCTTAAATTGAGCGAGACGCCGCCAGATTTGAGCCGATTTTCCTCTTAGATCCCTTACGGATACAAAGCGCATACTCACCTCCATTCGTGTATGCAATAGCATACACAACTGTCACTCAAAATGCAACACGTAAAATGAAATCGGGCCTCAGGGCGTCTCCTTACCAATCCTTATCCACCGGCGGCGGGTTTTTGTTAACGGGCGGCCGGCGAAGATCCTGAAGCTCCTTCTCGGATTCTTTGAGAGCATCCAGGAGGTTCAAGGCGTTGCCCATGCTCATTTGGCCCTGGAGCGGACGCTTTTGCTCGCCCTGGCGCTCATCCTGAGCGGTTTTCTTTTGCTCCTGTTGGTTCTGCTGTTCTTCTTGCTCCTTCTGCTGTTGATCCTGCTGGTCTTTTTGAGACTGTTGTTGCTCCTGTTGTTTCCGCTGCTCATCTTGTTTTTCTTTTTCTTCCTGGTCCTTCTGTTGTTGGTCATTATTTTGCTGATCCTGGGGCTTGGGCTGTTGATCCTTTTGATCTTGTTGATCTTGGGGTTTGGGCTGTTGCTGCTGGTCTTTCTGATCCTTATTTTGCTGGTTCTGACCCTGCCCTTGCCCCTGGTTCTTTTGATCTTGCTGGCCGCCTTGCCCCTGGTTCTGCTGCTGGTCTTGTTTATTTTTCTGCTGATCTTTCTTCTCGTCCTTCTTTTGATTTTCTTTCTTTTGTTCCTGGTCCTTTTTGTCCATGTTGCTCTTTTTCTTCTGCAGGAATTCGAGATTGTACTTGGCGTCTTTGTCACTTGGGTCCACCGCGAGGGCCTTCTTGTAGGATTCGATCGCCTTTTCAAAATTTCCGAGCCGGTACTGGGCGTTGCCGTAATTATAAAGGGCGCGGGCCTTGAGCTGCGCGTCCTGGGCCTTGCCCGCGGCGGACTCAAGGTCCTGAGCCGATTCCTGAAAAGCATCTACTTTGTAAAGGGACGTTCCGAGATCGTAGAGCACTTCCGGGACATCGGGGTTCTTGACCTGGACCTTCCGGTAGGCCTCTAGGGCGGATTGATAGCGCTTGTTCTGAAAATTTTCGTTGCCTTTTTTGACCGTATCCTGCGAGGTCTCGAGAAATCCCGTAAAAAGGAAAAAAGTGGCGAGGCAGGCCATCAAGGCCGGGGTTTTCCGGTCTTTCCGGCGGACAAGCATTTCAGCCACAAGAAAGATCAGTGCGAAGATCAGGAACACCTGGTACTGGTCTTCGCGTTCCACGATCATTTTTTCAGCGAACTGTTGTTCCCCCCAACCCCGAAGATGTTTTAAGATGATGTCGACCTCTTTTTCACCCGGCGTGGCTGGGAGGTAAATGCCGCCCGTTTCCTTGGCGAGACGCTCCAGAAGCGGCTGGTTGAGCCGGGTGAGGACCATTTGTCCGCTCCGGTCCTTCTTGAAACCTGAGCGCTCCCCTTTCTCATTCTTGAGAGGAATGGGCTCCCCTTCCGCGGTCCCAAGACCGATGCAATAGATCCTGACATTCGCCTCCTTGGCCTCTTCGATGGCCTTTTCAATGCCACCTTCATGGTCTTCCCCGTCCGTAAAGAGGATCAAGGCCTTGTATTTAAGCTCTTTTTGGGGAAAGGCGCGAATCGCCAAATGGATGGCCTGGACGAGGGATGTGCCGGGGTCCGGAAGAAATCCCACTTGGACGGCGTCCAGGAACAAAAGAAATGCTGCGTGATCGAGCGTCATGGGTGTTTGAAGGAACCCCGAGCCCGCGAAAGTCACCATACCGACGCGGTCCCCGCGAAGGTTGCGAATGAAGGTTTCGATCTCGAATTTGCTTTTCCCGACGCGGTTGGGCTTGATGTCTTCGGCGAGCATGCTCAGAGAGGTATCGACCATAAAGATGATATCCACGCCCTTGCGCTGGGCCGTCCGTTTTTCATCTCCCCATTGCGGACGCGCGAACGCGAGCACGAAACAAAGGACGGCGAACGTCATGAGGATCGCGCGGACAAGCCACTCGCCTTTCCGGTGTCCCTCGATCAATTTCGAAAGCAGGATCTCGTCTTGGACTAGCCGGTGAACGCGTTTTTTCCAGAGATTGTGCGAAAAAACGTAGAACGCCAGAACCGCCGGCACTAACCACAGATAAAGAAAATATTCGGGTTTGAAGAATTGCATCAGGGCACCTTCAAAAGAAGGGTCCGGCGCAAAAAGATGTCGAGGAGGAGGAGCAGGAGCGCCGGGATAAGGAAGATCGGGAACAATTCGTTAAAACTCCGGTATTCTTTGACCTTGACCTCACTTTTCTCAAGTTTGTTGATCCGCTCATAGATCTCTGAAAGCGAAGCCGTGTCGCGGGCACGGAAGAAAAGGCCGCCGGTGATGTCGGCGATGCGTTTCAGGGTCGTTTCATCGATATCCACATTGACCTGGACATAGCGTTTGCCAAAGAGCGGGTCATCGACTGGGAACGGCACCATACCGCCCTTGCCGACGCCGATCGCGTAGATCTTGATGCCGAAGCTTTTGGCGAGCTCCGCGGCGGTGATCGGATCGATATTGCCGGCGTTATTCTCTCCATCCGTAAGCAGGATGATGACCTTGCTTTTGGCGTTCGAGTCCCGGAGACGATTCACAGCGGTCGCGATGCCCATGCCGATGGCGGTCCCGTCGGCGATCATCCCAACCCGGATCTCGGAGAGCAGCTCGGTCAGGATCCGATAATCCAGCGTCAGCGGGCACTGAGTGAACGCTTTTTTGGAGAACACCACAAGACCGATGCGGTCGTTTTCGCGGCCTTGAATGAATTTGGTGGCTTCCTGTTTGGCGACAAAGATCCGGTTCTCGGGCTGGAAATCTTCGGCGAGCATGGAGCCCGAAATATCGAGCGCGATCATGATATCCACGCCGTTGGTTTGGTACTCCCGATCGCTAGAAACCGTGGAAGGACGCGCAAGCGCTGCGATCAAGAACAAGAACATGACGGCGCGCAGGTACGGCAAGAGCTTAAAGAGGACTATCCGGGGTGTCGCGGGCTGGCCCTTGAAAAATTCAAGGGAAGAGAACGCGAATTGAAGCTTTTCCCTCTGTTTTGCCCAAAGAAAGATCGGGGGCAGAAGAAGTAAAAGAAGGAAAAATGCCGGGTTCCTAAACACCATGGGAGGACTCCGCGAGTGTCTGTTCCAAGACGGGCACAGATTCCTTGATGATCTCTTCGGATCTCTTATTGATCTGGAGTGTCTCAGGCGCCGTGGGGACCCACTTGGCGAATTTTGCAAGATCCGCGGCTTCGAGGACGTACTGGATCTTCTGGGAAAGACCGGTCTCAAGGTGCAGGGGCCGGAGTGCGCGAAGGATCTCCCCCGTGGTCAGTTCCACGGCAAGGATCTTGTACCTTTTTTCGAAAAAGACACGCAAGATCTCGGAAAGTTTCAAGTAGTAAAGCTTGACGAACCCGTGCTTGAGAAGATCCGATTCAAAAAGCTCCTCCAGATGCAGGAGAGCTTCTTCTTCCGGCGTTAAAGGCGACGGCGCGGGCTGCAGGGCGTCCTTCTTTTTGCGAAGTACACGGAAGAGAAAATAGCTGGCTCCAAGGAGTGTCAAGGCCAGAAGCGTCCAGAGGACCTTTCCCACGCGAAATTTGTACGGAACGACCGATTTGACATCGCGGATATCTTCCTGAGACGCTCCTCCGGCGATGCTCTTCACGGTCAGGTAGAGTTTATTCGTTTGAACGCTTTTTTCGGGCTGTCCTTCCTTGCGATATTTGATCGTGACGGGATCGAGGATGAATTCGCCGAGCCGGTAGCTCGTGAGAATGAATTTTCGTCCCGTCAGGACCGTTTTTTTCTGTTTTTTTTGGATGTCCTCGACCTTTTTGATCTCAAGGATGTCCGAGGAAGGCGCCGGGATCGTGGAAAGGATCTGAATGTCCGGTGCATGTTCCACGGTCACGGTGTAGGTCACGGGATCTCCGATTGTGAGAAAAGCTTTGTCGACTTCGGCCTTAACGTGAATGTTGTCAGCGTCGGCCGCGAGGCACCGGCCGCAGACGCTCGGGACCAGTAAGAGAAGAAAGAAAAAAAGCTTCTTCATTTGTGTTCCCTGCCCTTGAAGAACTTGAAGAGAGGTTCGACGTAAGAAGTGTTGGCAGGAATATCGATGCAGTCGATCTGGAGGCGTTTGAAGAGTTTTTTGAGCGTGGCCGCTTTTTCCTCGGCCGTCTGGCGGAACCGCTGTTGAAACTGAGTCGAGGTCGTGTCGACGAGCATCGTATGTCCCGTTTCCCGGTCCGCCAGCTCCACGAGCCCGATCTTGGGAAGCTGCTGCTCCAGCGGATCATGGAGATGGATCGCGATCACGTCATGTTTTTGACTCAGGATCTTCAGGGGCTTTTCATAGCCTTCATCCAGAAAGTCCGAAATTAGAAAAATGACGGAAGTTCTTGTCTGGACCCGATAGAGATATTCCAGGGCTCCGGCGAGACGGGTCTTTTTTTTCTTGGCTTGATACCCGAGGACCTCGCGGATGACGCGCAGCGCGTGATTCCTCCCCTTCTTGACCGGGATGAATTTTTCAACGCCTTCGGTGGCGATGAGGAGCCCGGTTTTGTCGTTGTTCTTCACCGCGGAAAAAGCAAGGATCGCCGTGATCTCCGCCGCGATCTCGGATTTGAGCTTATCGGTGGACCCGAAATATTGGGAGCCGGACATGTCGACGACAAAGAGCACCGTCAGTTCGCGGGTTTCCATGAATTTTTTGACGAAAGGGTGCTGCGAGCGCGCCGTCACGTTCCAATCGATCGTGCGGATATCATCCCCAGGAACATATTCCCGGACGTCAGCAAATTCGATCCCCTGGCCTTTAAAAACGGATTCGTACTCGCCTCCGAAAAGGTCATTGACCAGCCGGTTCGTACGGATCTCGATCTTACGGACCTTCTTGAGAAGCGCGGCGAGGATCATGGATTATGAAAACTCCGTCGCAGTGAGCGAACGATGAAAAATTCGAAATACGAATCTCGAAAATCGAAACAAATCCGAATATTTCAATGACCAAGGCGGAAACGTTTGACCTCTTCTAATTTGAAACATTTGAATCTGTTCCGTGCTTCGAAATTCGAATTTCATGCTTAGATTAAAATTACGGGACTTCGATCTGGTCGAAGATTTTTTTGACGATATCTTCCGACGTGATGTCTTCGGCTTCCGCCTCGTAGGTGACGAGCACGCGGTGCCGGAGAACGTCCGCCCCGATCTGTTTCACGTCGTCCGGGGTGACATAACCGCGGCCCTGGAGAAAGGCATTGGCTTTGGCGGCCAGTGTCAGCATGATGCTCGCGCGCGGCGAAGCGCCGTACGAAATGAGGGGCTTCAAATCCGGAAGCTTGTAATCCTGCGGATTGCGCGTCGCGAATACAAGATCGAGGATATAATCCTTCACTTTTTCGTCGATGTAGATCTGATGCATGAGTTGGCGCAAGGCCATGATGCGGTTGATATCCAACACGGGATTGACCTGAATGAGTTTTCCGCTCGTCATGCGTTCCAGAATCTCTTTTTCTTCTTTTTTGCTTGGGTAACTGACGACAAGCTTCAACATGAAACGGTCGACCTGGGCTTCGGGAAGAGGATAAGTTCCCTCTTGTTCGATGGGGTTTTGGGTAGCGAGGACGAGGAACGGGACCGGTAAGGCGAAGGTCTCGTTCCCGATCGTGACTTGGCGTTCCTGCATGGCTTCCAGGAGCGCGCTTTGGACCTTGGAAGGCGCCCGGTTGATCTCATCCGCCAGGACGATATTCGTGAAAATAGGGCCCCTTTTGGTCGTAAAATTGCCATCCTTGGGGTTATAGACCAAGGTTCCGACCACGTCGGCCGGAAGAAGGTCCGGGGTAAATTGGATGCGCTGAAATTGGGCCTCAATGGCCTGGGAGAGGGTCCTCACCGAAAGGGTTTTGGCAAGTCCCGGGACGCCCTCGATCAGGATATGTCCATCCGCTAGAAGAGCCATAAGGAGCCGGTCCACGAGATATTGCTGACCGACGATGACTCGCCCGATCTCCCGGGTGAGATCCTTTAAGGATGAGCAGGCTTCACGGATCTTGGCGTTCACTTCTTGGATCGAGCTGTCCATAAAATTCTCCTTTTGAAATGTTAAAAGTTCGGATTTCCAATGATAATCTTGCCTTTCACATATTGCAAGAGGGTCTTTTGTATCCGGTCGAGCTCGGCCGACGCAATATCTTGTCTCGAAAATTGCATCTCGGTCAATTGCCCGAAAAGCCGGGAAATCTCGTTCCATTCCCCTACCGGGAGTTCCTTGGCTTTCAGGCATGAAAGAATCTCAGAGCTGGGAGCCGTTGGGGGAACCATATCATAATAAGCCACGACAACGGCGCGCAGCTGATTAGACCAATGAGTCAGTTTTTCTTTAGGATCCGAAGAAGTGAAAGTCGCGATAGATTCCTCGGCTTTTGCATAAACACGTTGTTTCGGATCCGGTGGCGGAACATTCCTAGCGGCTGCTCGAGCCTTCAAAAATTTCCACATCCTGAAGCCGGCGAAGATTCCCGTCGACAGGCCGGCCGCGGTACCCAGCCAGATCAGCATCGCTTTTAGGGGAAAGCTCGGGACTACTTTGATCGTTTGCTCCTGGACGAGGATGGGGGTCCATGATTCTGCTTCAGTTTTTCGATAGCTGATCTCAAAGGGATAAATGACAGCCGTCCCGGCTTTGAGGGGACGGAATTCATAGAGAAGGGTTTGAGAAACAGTCTCGCCTGTTTCTTGTGACTGGTTTTGATTTTCGAGCGTCAGATTTTCAAGCTTTGGCTCTAAGGAATTTATTTCATACGGGCCTTCGCTCTGCGGCCACTCGAGATGGATTTTCAGGATCACACTCTGGTCGGTGGCGATCTGCTTGGCGGGAGGCTCGATCTTGAGGCGTGGTGCAGCAAAACCCAAAGGGGCAAGCGCGCCGAATATCAGGATCAAGCCTAACAGAATGTACTTCATCCGTAGAAACATTAGTTCCTCTTTGGCCTTGTTCCTTTGGGGAGACGTAGAACGGGGAACGTTTGCGTTAGACGCCGAACGTTCCCCGTTTGCGAGTTCTTTACTCCTTTTTCTTCTTCTTTTCCTCGTCGTCCACGACTTCATAATCCGCATCGACAACGCCGTCGTCCTTTTTCCCTTCAGCACCGGCTCCGGGAGCGGCCGCGCCCTTGTTACCCGTTTTTTTGGCGGCTTCTTCATACATCTTTTGGGCGATGGTATGGGATGCGGTTGCGAGTTTCTGCCCGGCTTTCTCCAGCTCGTCCTTAGATTCACTCGTAACTGAAGTCTTAGCCTCTTTCAAAGCCTCCTCGACTTTCTTCTTTTCATCTTCCGAGACCTTGTCGCCGTGTTCTCTCAAGGTTTTCTCGGTTGCGTAGATGAGATTGTCGAGCTGATTGCGGGCCGTGATGACCTCATGTTTTTGCTTGTCCTCATCCGCATGGGCCTGACCTTCCTTCACGAGTTTTTCAACTTCGTCTTTTGAAAGCCCAGATGAAGATTCGATGCGGATCTTCTGCTCCTTCCCTGTGCCGAGATCTTTGGCCGACACGTGGACGATGCCGTTCGCGTCGATGTCAAAGGTCACCTCAACTTGCGGAACGCCTCGTGGCGCGGGCGGGATGCCCTCCAGATTGAAGAGCCCGAGCACGCGGTTATTTGCGGCCATCTCGCGCTCACCTTGAAGAACCTTCACGGTCACAGCGGTCTGACTGTCCGCGGCGGTCGAGAAGATTTCGGACTTCCGTGTCGGGATCGTGGTGTTACGTTCGATCAGTTTGGTCATGACACCGCCCAGGGTTTCGATGCCGAGGGAAAGCGGAGTGACGTCGAGGAGAAGAATGTCCTTCACGTCCCCTTTCAAGACCCCGCCCTGGATCGCGGCGCCGATCGCCACGACTTCATCCGGGTTGACGCCCTGGTGCGGGACTTTCTTGAAAAGATCCTTCGCTTTCTGGACCACGGCCGGCATCCGGGTCATGCCGCCCACCATGATCACCTCATCGATATCCTCGGGTTTCACTCCCGCATCTTTCATGGCCTGCAGGCATGGAGCCACCGTGCGTTCGATCAGATCGGAGACCAACTGTTCGAGTTTGGCGCGGGTGAGCGTCAAAAGCAGATGCTTGGGACCCGCCGCATCGGCGGTGATGAACGGAAGATTGATCTCCGTGCTTTGGGCCGTGGAGAGTTCGCATTTTGCTTTTTCCGCAGCTTCTTTAAGCCGCTGAATGGCCATGCGGTCTTTTGAGAGGTCGATCCCGTCGGTCTTCTTGAATTCCGCAATGAGCCAATCGATGACTTTTTGATCAAAGTCATCGCCGCCCAAGTGTGTATCCCCGTTCGTGGCCTTGACTTCGAAAACACCCTCTCCGATATCGAGAATGGAAATATCGAATGTCCCACCGCCGAGGTCATAGACCGCGATGGTCTCATCTTTTTTCTTGTCCAGGCCGTACGCGAGCGCCGCTGCGGTCGGTTCGTTGATGATACGCAAGACTTCCAGTCCTGCGATCTGTCCCGCGTCCTTGGTGGCTTGGCGCTGGGCGTCATTGAAATACGCAGGGACGGTGATCACGGCCTGCGTGATAGTCTCACCGAGATACGTTTCCGCATCGGCTTTGAGTTTCTGGAGGACCTTCGCGGAGATCTCCGGCGGCGTGTAATCCCGTTTTTCTTGCGGGATGCTGAAGACCGCCTCGCCGTGTTTCCCGGCTTTGACCTTGAACGGGACCAGCTGACATTCGTGAGTGGCTTCTTCCTGACGCCGTCCGATGAATCGCTTGGCGCTAAAAATCGTATTCTCCGGATTCGTGACCGCCTGGCGTTTGGCCGTTTGCCCGACCAACTGCTCACCGGTCTTTGTGAACGCAACAATGGAGGGCGTGGTCCGGTTGCCTTCCTTGTTTTCGATAACCTTGGGTTCGCTGCCCTCAATGATCGCCATGCACGAATTGGTCGTTCCTAAATCGATTCCTAAGATCTTTGCCATGTTAGTTTCTCCTTTTCAAATGAGCGCGTCATGTTGCGAAACACAACTTGCTGCGCGAATTTGATCCGCCAACGCTTTGTGGCGAATCATGTTAATAACTGCATTTCTGTCTCTCATAGCTCAATTATCATGCCAAAATACATAAAAATATAAGGTTGTAACCCATTTAATCTAAATGAGTTAAAGCGGCCTATTTAAGGACGACGAATTTAATCTGTCAAGGTGAGCCAAAATGGCGCGGTGTTCTGTAACTAAACGTCAAAATGGGATTGCTTTTTCTTCAAAATTTTTTACAATCTTCCATGGCTTCCCAGCGGTGATTCGCAATGGACTTTGTCGTCGGCTGTAATAGGACAACATAGATAACGCCAATCAGTAAGTTCACTCTGTTTTGCATGTTCTTCCGCGGATTTTTTACATTGATCGTCTAACGTCCAGAGGGCGCCGATTCCTGTAAAAGCCATTCGATCGATCTCATTCTTTTGTCCCGTTTCCTTATTTTCAAAAAAGCAGCCAATGGCCTTGATCTCACTTATAGGAACCTTCGAGGCGCCGAACGAAACCTTAGCAAACTGGGTTCCGGTGCAAAAAATCAGAATAAAAATCAGCGCTAAACGGGTTCTCATTTTTTTCTCCTAAATTTAATTCGCGTACTTGGTATTTCCAGACGCAAGCGGGACTAAGTAATCCGCGGGCGCATTCATTAAGTCAATTTGTACTCCTCCAGTTTTCGGTAAAGTGTACGACGGGAGATGCCGAGTTTTTCGGCAGCGTTGGATTTATTTCCTTTGGTCTCCACGAGCGCGCTTCGGATGAGTTCTTTTTCAGCGTCCGTGATCTTTGTGATGCCTTGGAACGCGACATGGGCGTGTGTTCCTGCGCCATAAGGTCTTCCCTGCCGGATATCCTCCGGGATTTGGTCCAAGGTAAGCATATCCGCAGAACTTAAAACGATCATGCGTTCCACAATGTTCTTTAACTCACGGATGTTCCCCGGCCAGTCGTATTGTACAAGCGCCGCGAGGGCGCTTTTCTCGATCCCACGGATTTTCTTGGCGTTGAGCGCGGCATATTGCTGGATAAAGGCATTCACGAGCGGGGCGATGTCTTCCTTGCGTTCCCGAAGCGGCGGAACCTTCAAATAGATGACATTGATGCGGTAGTAGAGGTCTTCGCGGAATTTTTGTTGCTGCACTTCGTCCAGGAGGGTCTTGTTGGTCGCGGCGATGAGACGGACATCGACCTTGATTGCCTTGGTTCCGCCCACGCGTTCGAACTCACCTTCCTGGAGGACGCGGAGGAGTTTGACCTGTGTGTCCTTAGTGATCTCCCCGATCTCATCCAGGAAGAGACTCCCCTGATGTGCGCGTTCGAAGCGTCCTTTTTTGCGGTCGGTGGCACCGGTGAAGGAGCCTTTTTCATGGCCGAAAAGCTCACTGGAAAGAAGTGTTTCAGTCAGGGCGGCACAATGCACCGCGATGAAAGGATACTGTTTCCTCGGACTGAGCTCATGAATGCGTCGCGCGATGAGTTCTTTGCCGGTGCCGCTTTCCCCTTCGATCAGGACGGATGCATTCGAGGCGGCGATCTTATCGACGGTCTTGAGAAGTTCCGCCATCTTTTGAGATTGTGCGATCAGCTGACCCTGGTCATAACGCTCTCTGAAAAGTTCTTGTTTGAGTTCCCTATTTTCTTCTTCCAGTTGATGACTGCCGAACGCTTTTTTGACGAGGAATTCAAGTTCTTCAAGATTGACGGGCTTGGTCAGATAATAAAAGGCTCCCTTTTTCATGGCCTTGACCGCGTCTTCCACGGAACCATAGGCGGTGAGCAGGATGACTTTCGCGGAGGGGGCTCCCGCCCTGATCGATTCAAGAAGCGTTGTACCGTCCATTTCCGGCATCCGGATATCGGAGATCACAAGGTCAGGATTCTCTTTTTTGAAAAGGTCGAGGGCCTCTTTGCCGTTGGTGGCGGTCATGACGTCGTAGCCCAGACCTTGAAGAAATTGGGTCAGGCCTTTTCGGGCATTCGCCTCATCTTCGACGAGCAGGATGCTTTCGAACATAACGATCAACCTCCCTTCGATGAATGATAATCCGGCAATTGCAGTTGGGGTTCCCGGATCGGCAGCAGAACCTTGAAGGTGGTTCCCTTGTTCAATTTGCTCGCGACCTCGATCTTGCCGCCGTGTTCGGCAATAGCGTCATAGACCATCATAAGACCGAGTCCCGCGCCCTCCGGTTTGCTGGTGTAATAGATATCAAAGATTCTGCCAAGATCTTTTTCAGCAATACCGCACCCCGTGTCCGTGATTGTGACGATGGCGCAATGTTGTTTGTGGATAACCGAGATGCGGACAGAGCCACCCGAAAGCATGGCCTCCAGGGCGTTTTTGATCAGGTTCATAAAGGCGTAATAAAGACGTTCGCGGTCCATCAGAAATCCCGGAAGACCCTTGTCCTTCGAGAATTTTACGAGGATCTTCGCGGCATCCAACTGCGGCTTCAGGAACGAGAGCGCGTCGTCGAGCACTTCGTTCAGGTCGTCCAACCGGAAACGAAGCGGCGGTTTGCGTGTGGCTTTAAGAAAATTCCGGATGATGCGGTCAAGCCGCCGGGTCTCATCCTGAATGACACTGAGCGAGTCGGCGATCTCCTTTCGCTTGCTATCGGAAAGTCCGGCGAGGCGTTTTTTTAGAAGCTCCAGATGAATCGTGATGGCATTAAGCGGATTACCGATCTCATGAGCAATGCCGCCGGCAAGCCGCACCAGGCTTTCCATGCGTGAGAGCATGGCGGCTTCAAATTCCTGTTCCGTCCGTGATGTGATATTTGAAAGAAGGGCAACGAAATTTATTTTTCCGTCCTGTTCATTAGGGAAGATCGTGACACGGAGTTGTATTTCCCGCGGGGAGAGAATTTTGAGATCATGGACCATGCGGATTTTTGCGGTGATGAGGTTCTCTTTCAGAAAAGCCGCGAAGGAGGGGTCCTGAGTCTGATTCCAAATAGGCTGTTTGGCCGCCGGGCGAGTACTTCCCAGCCAGTCAGTAGCTTTTCGGTTGATAAAAGTCGGATACCCTCGCGCATCCGTAATAACGATCCCCTCTTCCAAATTCTCACACACTTCATCGAGCAGATGCTTTTCCTGAAGGGCTTCGAGGAGTTTAAGATAGAGGGAGTCTTTTTCGATCTGTGGAAGGCGTGTCTTTAATCGTTTTACAAAATCAAGCTTTTCGCTCATGAATTTCTTTCACTCCCTTGGCATGCTCGATGAACGCACGGAGAAGCTGCGGGTCTTTTGTTCCCGCGCCGGATTCAACGCCGCTTGCGACATCCACGGCGAATGGGCGAACTTTTTCAATAGCCTGGACCACGTTAAGCGGATTGAGTCCTCCTGCCAGAAAAAGCTTGTCGTGAACATAGGGTTTGTCTTCAATGACGCTCCAGTCGAACGGAATGCCGGAGCCGCCTTTCTCGGAATGCGCATAAGTGTCAAAAAGGAACGCGCTGACGTTGTATTCGCCGATCCGCTTCAGGCTCATGGCGTCCTTCACGTGAAAGGTTTTGATGATCTCATACCCTTTTCGCATGAACGAATCGCAGTAAAGGGCGGTTTCTTCGCCGTGGAACTGGAGGAATTTAAACCGGAGCCGGTCCGCGATCGTTTCGACTTCCTTCTTGGGTTGATTGCAAAAAACTCCCACCGTATTTTTAAAATCCGCCAGCTGTGTCAGGATCTCCGCCGCTTTTTCAACGGTGATCACACGTTTGCTCGCAGGCGCAAAAATAAAGCCCAGATAATCCGCTCCGAGGTCGACAGCCAGCCGCGCATGCTCATAATTCGTGTTGCCGCAGATCTTGACGCGCGTCATACGGATTCCTCCGCGTTCGAAAACTCTTTTTTCCCCAGAAGTTTCTGGAGGGTTGCGGCGATATCCGGAGATTTCATCAGCGTGGAACCGATGAGAAAAGCGTGAGCGCCGAGGCTTTTGTACATCATGAGTTCCTCATGCGTGCTGAGTCCGCTTTCCACTACGATGGCGGTCCCCTTCGGAATGTGAGGGATCAGCTGTTTGGCACGTTCAGGATCGACTTTGAGCGTTTTGAGGTCCCGATTATTAATGCCGATGATCGTGGCTCCAGCCTCGACGGCTTTTTTGAGTTCCGCGTCGGAATGGATTTCGACCAAGGCGTCCATTTTGAGTTCCTTTCCCAGCGCGATCAGATCTTCTAGTTCCTTTTCGCTCAGGATTGATGCGATCAGAAGGAACGCGTCGGCTTCCAGGAGAGCGGTCTCATAAAGCTGAAAACGATCAAAAATAAAATCTTTCCTTAAAAGGGGCAATCGTGTCACCTGGCGGACGGTCTTGAGATAACTGGGCCGGCCTTTGAAAAAATGCGGTTCCGTCAGGACCGAGATCGCGCAGGCGCCGGCATATTCATACAGGCTTGCGATACGAAGGGGCTGAAAATTTTCGCGCAGCACGCCTTCCGAGGGTGATGCCTTCTTGAGCTCGGCAATGATGTTAAGGTGCCGCGAGGAAAGGAGTGCGTTACGGAAGGACCGGGGCTTTGGCCGTTCGGCTTTTTCGATAATGCGCTGGAGACGCGCCAGCGGCATCCGTTGCTTCAGCTCATCGAGATCTTTTCGTTTCTGGAGGAGGATATCGTTCAGGATCATATCAATTCGACAGGGCCTTGAGTTGTTTCAAAACGCGCAGGGCTTTTCCGGAATCGATGGACCTTTGAGCAAGAGCGATCCCCTCCCGAACGGTTTTTGCTTTTTGGCATATCAAAAGCCCATAGGCGGCGTTCAAAACGATCGTGTCGCGCGCCGGTCCCCTTTCTTTTCCGGTCAGGATGTTTAGGGCTCTACGCTTACTTTTCTTGACCGAGTCGACTGAAAGGTCTTTCGCCTTTGCGGCCTTGAGGCCCAGGGGGCGCGGCCGGATCGTGGCCATCCGTACTCTGTTCGGCGTGACCCACGCGGCGGTGGTCGGCACGGAAGTCGAAATTTCGTCCATGCCGTCTTGGCTATAGCACACGAGCGCGTTTTTCCGGCCCAACTTTGAGAGAACTTTTGCGTAAAGCGGGATCAAACGTTTTTGCGCGACACCCACGAGTTGATAGTCCAGCCGGAGCGGGTTGACCAGAGGCCCGAGCAGATTGAGGATGGTGGGACGTTTCAAGGATTGTCGTAAAGGCTGCATTTTTGAAAAAACCGGGTGATGGCAGGGCGCGTGGAAATAGCCCAGTCCCGAGCGCTGTGTTGCATCGATCATTCGCTTACGGGACGCATCGAGTTTGACTCCGAAGGCCTCCATCAGGTCCGAGCTTCCGGATCTTGAGGAAATGGCGCGATTGCCGTGCTTGGCGATCTTTCCGCCAGCTCCCGCGATAACTAGGGCGACCAATGTTGAGATATTGATCGTTTGTCGTCCATCTCCGCCGGTGCCGCAGGTGTCCATAAGGCCTGGGATTTTAGGACCAATAGGCTTTTCGAGGGCTTGGAGCGCCTGGAGACAACCGAGGAGTTCCTCAGCCGTCTCTCCTTTTTGTGCCAGAAGAAGTAAAAAACTTTTGGCCTTCGTAAAAGGGATGGCCTCGGTAAAAAGAAGATTGAAAAATTTTCGAGCATCCGTAAGCGACAAAGACCGGCCCGTCATGAGCTGGGCGAGAAGCCCGTTGAGCCAGGATAGTTTCTTTCGTTCGGATTTCTTGATCACTTGGAAAGGTCCAGAAAGTTCTTGAGGAGTTGCATCCCGGAGGCGGTCATGATGGACTCCGGATGGAACTGAACGCCCCAGGTCGGATGGGACTTATGTTTGAGGCCCATGATCTCCTGTTCTTTTGTCCAGGCAGTGATCCTGAGCACATCCGGCAGGGATTTTTTTTCGACGAGGAGCGAGTGATAGCGCGTTGCAACGAACGGGTTCGGGACGCCCTTAAAGAGCGGATCCCGGTCGTGATAAACCTTCGAAGTTTTTCCGTGCATGATGTTTGCCGCGCGGATGACCTTACCTCCGAATACGTGGCCGATGGCTTGATGGCCCAGGCAGACGCCCAGGATCGGGACCTTCCCGCTGAAAGCATAGATCGTTTCACAGGAGATTCCGGCTTCCTTGGGCGTTTTGGGCCCCGGCGAAATGACGATACGTTTGGGATGCAGCCGCTTGATCTTCGCGATCGTGATCTCATCGTTACGCCAAACGCGCGGGTTTGCGCCCAGTTCCCCGAGGTACTGCACCAAATTGTAAGTGAAGGAATCGTAATTATCGATGACGAGCAGCATTAGAAGAGCATCCTTTCCTCGATGGCCTTGAGCATCGCGCGGGATTTGTTGATCGTTTCCTCATATTCCCGCCGGGGATCGGAATCCTTGACGATACCGCCGCCCGCCTGAATGAACATCCGGTTTCCGTTGAGCATGATCGTGCGGATCGTGATGCACATGTCCATATTTCCGTCATATCCGAAATAACCGAGGCAGCCGCCATAAGGGCCGCGGGCTTCGGGTTCGAGCTCGTCAATGATCTGCATGGCGCGGATCTTGGGAGCGCCGGAGAGCGTCCCCGCCGGAAAAGTGGCGCGTAAAAGGTCCATGGCTGATTTCCCGGCCTTGAGACGACCCTGGACCCGGCTCACGATGTGCATGACGTGTGAATAACGCTCCACGAAGGCGAACCGTTCGACTTTGACGGATTTGAATTCCGAAACACGCCCCAGATCGTTCCGACCTAGGTCGACAAGCATCAAGTGCTCGGCCATTTCCTTGCAAGACGCCAGAAGACTCTTTTCGAGCTTAAGGTCCGCGGCTTCGTTTTTTCCACGCGGCCGTGTGCCGGCGATCGGCCGGACCTCGGCGAGGCGCCCCGTTTTCTTGACGAGCATTTCCGGAGACGATCCGATCAACCGGTACGGTCCGCTGCGGAAATAGAACATGTAAGGTGAAGGATTGATCGAGCGGAGCGAGCGGTAGATCTGAAAATCGTTTCCATGATGACGGAGCGCGAACCTCTGGGAGGGCACGACCTGGATGCAATCCCCGGCGCGGATATATTCCTTGATGCGTCGAACCTTTGATTCATACGCCGCTCGCGACATGTTCGGCGTGACTTTAAGCCGAGGGATCGTCTTCGAGGATTTTGGTGTTTTGAGCGGTTTTTCAAGCTTCCGGCGGTATTTCGACATTTGACGGAGACCGCTTCGGTATGCGGCTTCCGCGGTCCCGAATTCGTCCCGGTTTATAAGGATCACGATCGAAAGGGTCTTGCGAAAGTGGTCAAAAACGACAAAGTCTTCGATCCGGAAAAATATGCCGAGCGGGAATCCCGAATCTTTTTTGGGGGTAAGGCGGATCTTTTCAAAATCGCCGACATTTTCATAGGAAAGATAGCCCACGAACCCGCCCGGGAATCCCGGGAACGCTTCGGGGTTGGCAAGCCGTCGCTTGGAGAGCTCGGCTTCGATCACATCGAGCATTTTCGTGTTCCCGAAAAACTTGCGCCGGCCCTTCTCCGTGATCGTGACGCCGTTCTTGCCGGACTCATAGATCGCGGGCGGTTCGATCCCGAGAAATGAAAAACGTCCGATCTTTTCTTCCTGCTCCGCGGATTCGAGGAGGAACGCGTGGCGCGCCTTGTCCGCAACTTTCAGAAAACTCGAAACCGGGGTTTCAAGGTCGGCCGGAAAGGTTTCGGCCAAGGCGATGATGTTCCCCTTTTTCGAAAGCTTTTTGAATGAAACAAGGTTGGGAGCGATCATTTTTTGTAAATTTTTTCCGGGTCAAAGACTTTTTCTTGCGTGATCCTGACGATATCGCCCTGCTCATTCATCTCGTGGACGAAGCAGGTACGGTAACCGAGGTGGCATGCCCCGCCTTTATTTTGAGTGACACGGACAAGGAGAGTATCTTTGTCGCAATCCGTGAGGATCTGCACGACGCCCTGAGTGTGGCCGGATTCCTCGCCTTTTACCCAATATTTATTACGAGACCGGGAATAAAAAACCGTGTGTTTCTCCTTCAGGGTGCGCTCCACGGCGACTTTATCCATGTAAGCCAGCATGAGAACTTCACCGGAATTGGCGTCCTGGATGATGACGGGCAATAGCCCTTGATCGTTATATTTGAGATTTTCCATCTAGACGTATTCTCCTTTGAGTAATAGAGTTACGGCAAAAAAGCCATCGACTTTACTGAAACGTCGTTGAGTATGCCACAAAGGAGTTATGTGTCAAGTGGATACACTTTTTAGGAAGAACCTGATTTCAGGATTTTTGGAGTTTCACAACCCCGTCGTAGCGCCAATGCCAAGGCTCGTAGGTGATCCCCACTGGGGCATCCTTGGGATAGGACAGGACGAATCCGAAACGGCCGGCATTTTTTAGGAGCCATTGATATTCTGGAAGGGCTTCGAATTCGGCAATATTATACTCGCCATTAATACCCTCCGCGTTGATGAAATCGATCGCCAAATGTTCGGGGTCCCCGTGTTCGCTGTAACCGGGTAAAGCGACCCATTTCACGGTTTCACGGATGGAATAATCATGATTGCTAAGATAGAAAATGAAGAGATAAAGCTGATGGGCGCTTGAGCGATATCCGGATTCGACGAAAAGCCGTCGTCCAATGGCGCGTTCCATGGCACGCATCATAAACTGATAGGATTGATAGACCGGAGGACTCAGGAATTGCGGAGGGAGCTCTTGTTCTTTTCCTTTCACGCGGATCTTTTGCCCGACTAATCGCACCAGATCTTTTTCTCCTTGTGAGAACCCCCGGAACGGGATCCTGACGCCTGTCTCTCCTGCCGTGAGGTCCCGGAATGAGTACAGGAACCGTTTTTCGTGGGAATTTAAAGGAAGGGCTAGCCCTTTTAGGGTGAGCGACGGAAGTTCCCCTCTCTGGTCCTTCATCTTGATGAAAGGCTCGAGCTTGGCGACAAGTGTTTTGACTTCCGCAATTTGCTCCGGCGTTAACTTCTCGACATTTAACCGGCCTGCGGGCGTTTTTTCAGAGGAGATGCATCCGCAGAGAAAGCAAAGGGCAAGAACCTGGAAGATTGTTTTTTTCATGAGCCGTATCAGAGTCGGACGGGAATACCCTTGGCCCTGAGAAAGGCCTTGGTTTCGGGAATGGTGAATTCGCCGAAATGGAAAATGGAGGCCGCGAGGCAGGCATCGGCTTTTCCGGCGCTGAAGGCTTCAAAGAGGTGGTTCAGGTTGCCCGCCCCCCCCGAGGCGATGACCGGAATGCGAACAGATTCGGAGACGCGGCGCGTGAGCTCCAGATCGTAGCCGTCCTTCGTCCCGTCACAATCCATACTGGTGAGAAGGATCTCCCCCGCGCCAAGCTTCGCGGCTTTTTTTGCCCATTGGAGGACGTCAAGTCCCGCGGGATTTCTTCCGCCGTGCGTGTACACGCCCCAGCGATCCTTGGCCTCACGTTTCGCGTCGATCGCGACCACGATGCATTGACTGCCGAATCGTTTGCTGGCTTCCAGGATGAACTTTGGGTTTTTGATCGCACTTGTGTTGATGGAAACCTTATCGCAGCCTGTCGCAAGAAGTTCGCGGATGTCCTGGACTGAGTGGATACCGCCGCCGACGGTGAATGGAATAAATACCGTAGCCGCTACTTTTTCGGCCAGTTCGATCATGGTGCGGCGCTTTTCATGCGAGGCCGTGATATCGAGAAAAACCAACTCATCGGCCTTTTGTTGATCGTAAGCTTTGGCGCAAGACACGGGATCACCCGCGTCCTTCAGGGATACGAATTTGACGCCTTTGACGACCCTCCCGCGGTCAATATCGAGGCATGGGATAATACGCCGGGCGAACATAGGTCAAAGGGTCATCTGGTTGTTCTCAAGCTGCTTGAGAACATAGATCGTGGAAGCGCCAAACGCGATCAAGTGGGATATGATCGCGAAAAGAACGGTCAGAACGATCAGGAAGATCATGCCGACCTCGTAGAGCGAGGCTTGCTTGAGATCCGCAGTCTGCCAAAAGAAAACGAAGATCAGGAATGACACGAGGAAAAGGATCCAACCGGAGACGCATTTTTTTGTGTAGGCCTTTTTAATTTCGTGGAACCACTTGGAATTGAGACCCCGGGCGCGCTTGATAAGCCCGTGAAGGAAAAAACTTCGTACTAAGAGAAAAACCAGGAGAAAGCCGATGCCGAGCACCGTCCATGACCAAGCGCGCTGGGTAAGGACCATATTCCAAAGGTTCGTGAGGTTGTCCATTCGAGATTTCCCTTTTTTAGGAGACCAGGCGTACGGCCTCGGATAACTGAAAACGTTTATCGTAAAGAGCTTTGCCGATGATCACACCGTCAAAATTGGATGCTTGAAGAGCGCGACATTTTTCAATGTCCGAGATCTGGCTGATCCCGCCCGATAAGATGACCCTTGAGCGGGTGTTGGCGAGGACCACCGAAAGTTTCTCCCAATTCGGTCCTTGCAAGACCCCGTCCTTTTCGATATCGGTGTAGATCAGTGTCGAGACGCCGAGTTGGTCAAAAAGAGCCAAGGCTTCCTGGAGTGTCATGTTTCCATCGCGCATCCAGCCCGCGGTTTTTACCTGGTCGCGGCGCACGTCGAGCCCCACAGCGATCTTGTCCTTGAATTTCAGGAGAGCGCCCTCGAGAAAGGGTTTGTCCATGGCTTTGGTGCCGAGGACGACCCGCGAAACACCCAGCGCTAGAATATTTTCAATCACTTTAAAGCTCCTGACGCCGCCGCCGAACTGGATCTTGGCCTTGACGCTTTGGCATATCGCCTTAAGGGATGCTTCGTTTGTGAGCGTTCCGGTCTTGGCGCCTTCGAGGTCCACGACATGGATCCATTGCGCGCCTTCTTGTTCCCAGATCTTGGCGGTCGCCGCCGGATCTTTGGAATAAACGGTACAGGAATTGTAATCACCTTGCGTCAGGCGGATCACTTTTCCCTGATAAATATCAATCGCCGGGTAGAGGTTCATGGAATCACCACCGGATGAAATTTTTAAGAATACGCAGACCCGCTTCCTGGCTTTTTTCAGGATGGAACTGCGTTGCAAAAACATGTTGATTTCCAATCACGGCGGCAAAGTTCTCTGAGCCATATTTGCACGTCGCGAGCGTCAGGCCCTTGGCCGAGGGCTTACCGCAATACGAATGAACGAAATAAAAATAATCCCCGCTCGAGACACCCTCAAGCAGCGGGTGTTTTTTCAGGACCTTGAGGTCATTCCAGCCCATGTGCGGGATCTTGACGTTCCGGGAACGGAATTTCTTGACCGAGCCTTTCAAAATACCGAGACCCTTGATGCCGGGACTCTCCTCGCTTTTTTCAAAAAAAAGCTGAAGGCCGAGACAAATCCCCATAAGTTTTGTCTCACGGGCGACAAGCTCGTTGATCGGGCCGATGAAACCGCGGGCCTTGAGTTCTTTCATGGCATCCCCAAAAGCGCCGACCCCGGGCAGGATCACTTTAATAGCGTGAGCGAGGTCTTTTCCTTTACTGCAAAGTTTGTAAGAAGCGCCCAGATATTCCAGCGCCTTGGACACGCTGCGGAGATTACCCATGCCGTAGTCAATGATGGCGATCATGCTTTGAGTCTCAAATGCTAAAGTTTTCCTTTGGTCGAGGGGATTCCTCGGACACGAGGGTCCAAACAGGTCGCCATATCCAGGGCCTTTGCGATACCTTTGAACATACCTTCGATGATGTGATGTGTGTCTTCTCCCGCAAGGACACCGATATGCATGTTGATGCCTGCGTGCTGGCAAAAGGAACGCAGAAAATCAACGGCGTCCTCGAACGAATATTTTGCCTGAGAGGACAAGCGAACCCCCTTGGCCTTGGAGACATAAAGCGACGGCCTTCCGGAAATGTCGAGCGTTACGCGGACGAGCGCTTCATCCATCGGGACAGCAAAAGAACCGTAGCGGCGTATGCCCTTTTTGTCCCCCAGGGCTTTCGCTAGGGCTTGACCGAGGGCGATCCCAGTGTCTTCATTGGTGTGATGGATATCGACCTCCAGGTCCCCGCGCGCCTTGACCTTCAGGTCAAAGAGGCCGTGCTTTGCGAGCAGTGTGAGCATGTGGTCGAGGAACGGGATCTGGGTATCGACTTTAGACGACCCTTTCCCGTCAACAACGACAGCGATCTGGATGTCAGTTTCGGAAGTCTTTCGCTTGATCGCGGCTTTTCGTGCTTTCATGATTTGATGTCCTTTTCCGGTTCTGCATTTTTCTTAATGAGGCGCGCTTCCAGCGAGATGCGGTGGAGAAAAAGGCCCTCCATATCCGTCAGTTTCTGGACATGTTCTTTTGCGGCCGCTAGCGCCTCGGGAGTGTAACGGATGATTTGGGAGCTTTTGATAAAAGTTGACGCGCTGAGCGGCGAAAAATAACGTGCGGTGCCGCCCGTCGGGAGCACGTGGCTGGGGCCCGCGATATAATCTCCGATGACGGTCGGTGAATAGGGCCCCAGGAAGATCGCGCCGGCATGGCGTATCGATTGAGCGACTTTCTCCGGTTCTTCGGTCATGATCTCCAGGTGTTCCGCCGCGATCTCGTTGGCGACTTCACAGCCTTCCGCGATGGATTTGACCTGGATGATGATGCCGGAATCCACTCGCTGGCGCATCACGTCGACCAGTTTTTTGGAATTCGTGATGAGATATCCCATGCCGCCATGATGTTCCGTCTGGGCGAGAAGATCGCAGGTCACAAAATCCGGGTTCGCGGTGGCGTCCGCGAGAATGGCGACTTCGCTCGGGCCGGCGACCATGTCAATATCAACAAAGCCATAAACTTGGCGCTTGGCTTCCGTGACGTAAGCGTTCCCCGGGCCGACGATCTTGTCGACCTTGGGAATGGTTTTCGTGCCGAACGCGAGTCCGCCGATAGCCTGGACGCCGCCCACTCGATAAATTTCATTCACCCCCAAAAGATTGGCCACTGCCAGGATATGCGGGTCAATGTCCCCGGTGTCGCGGCGCGGTGGCGAGGCGATGGCGATCTGTTTCACACCTGCGACCTTCGCGGGAATGACGGTCATGTAGACGGTCGAAACAAGCGGTGCGGTTCCCGCCGGGATGTAGATCCCCACCCGGTCCAGCGGTTCGTAGCGCTTGCCAAGATGGACGCCGTTCGGGCCCGTGATCTCAAAAGACTTCTTCAGTTCTTTTTCGTAATATTCGCGAACATTCTCCGTGATTTGTTTGAGGAGCGGAACGAACTGGACCTGGATCTTTTCGAACGCGCGGTTGATGTCCCCTTGCGTAACGACGAGCCGTTTGAGCGGAAGGTCGATCCCGTCGAATTCGCGGGTGTAGCGCCGGATTGCCGTATCTCCGGACTGACGCACTTCGGAAAGGATGCGACTTACTTTTTTAAAGATTGCGGTATCAAAAAGTGTGGCGTAGTCGCGCCGGATCTTTTTCTGTGTTTGTTTGTCCCAGTTAAGCACCTGCATGCATTACATTCCTTTTTCCGTAAGATAGGCCGCAACTGCCTCTTCGACCTTGGTTTTTGAGGCCGCGAATTGCCCCCGGTCGGGGCCACCTGCCTGCACGAGATCTGGGCGTCCCCCGCCCGTGACATGAAGGAGCCCCGATAGCCTACCAAAAAGCGCCTTCATGTCCAAGGGCGATTTCTGTAGATCGGCGCTTACGCCCACGATCACGTGAAGTTTTTCTTCCTGCGACGTGGCGACCACGTAAACAAGCTTTTGTCCCTCTTCGCGGAGCCGGTTGCAAAGATCCCGCAACGCGGGAACCCCAGCATTTTCCAACAGGGCGACCACGATGCGGCAAGAGCCGGTTTTCCGGGCGCCCTCGATGAGTGTTTTAATATCCGCGAGATTCGCGGAAGCTTGCGAGCCGATCTTTTTCTGAGTCTTCAGGTTCTCCATAAGTTTCGCGATGCGGGCAGGGACATCCGTAGCTCCGACTTTCAGTGTTTTTGCGATCCCGTAGATCTGATCTTGCAAGTTCCGGACATAGCTTAAAGCGTGGGCTCCGGTGACGGCTTCAATGCGGCGGACGCCGCTCGCCACCGAAGATTCCCCGGTGATGATCAGCATGCCGATCTGTCCTGTGCTATCGCAATGAGTGCCGCCACAGAGTTCTTTGCTAAACTCAGGAATACTGATCATGCGCACCTTGTCGCCGTACTTGTCCCCGAAGAAAGCCAGCGCGCCTTCTTTTTTGGCATCCTCCAGATGTTTGGATTCTTTTTGAACCGGCCGATCGGCCAGGATCTGCTCATTGGCCGTTTTCTCGATCGAACGAAGTTCTTCGGGACTCACGGCGCGACCGAATGAAAAATCAAAGCGCAAACGACCGGGCGCCACGAGCGATCCGAGTTGGCGCACGGAATTTCCAAGCGTGATCCGGAGAGCGGCATGTAAAAGGTGGGTGGCGGTGTGGTTACGCATAATGTCCTCGCGGAGCGCCCTATCCACAGCTGCGTTTACCGTCGTGCCGTCTTTGACCGTGCCTTGAAGGATCTCAGCCTGATGTAAAAAATACTTGTCGAGTTTTCTCGTGGCGATAACTTTGAACTTGAGGCCTGGACCTTCGATCATCCCTTGATCACCGACCTGTCCGCCGCTTTCCGCGTAGAAAGGCGTCTGGTCGAGAATGAGAGTCACCTGTTTTCCCTCGTTCTGATGCCAGAGGATCTTGGCTTTTGCTTCTAAGGTGTCATAACCGAGGAAGGTTGTGGCCGGAACACCCGCCGGGATTTTGTCTAGCCCCGAGGAGGCGAAGATCTCACCAGAGATCTTGCTGCCCTCTTTTGAGCGCGCCCGCTGGTCTTCCATCAGTTTCTCAAAACCCTTTTTATCAACCGTAAATCCTTCGGCTTCCGCGATGCCGCGCGTTAATTCTTCCGGAAATCCGAAAGTATCATAAAGTTCGAAGACCGTTTCTGCTGGGACTGTTTTCGCGCTTCTTTTTTTATAATTTGTAAGCTGCGTTTTGAGCTGGCGGAGTCCATCCTCCAGTGTGCGGAGAAAGCGTTCCTCCTCCTGCGACAGGACCATAAGGATATTCTCTTCCGCTTCCCGAAGTTCAGGATAGGCGTCGCCCATGACCTTGATCACCGTTGGAGCAGCTTTAAAGAGAAAGGGTTTTGCCAGTTTTTGCTGGGGCACTAATTGATGGGCCTGCCAGATTGCACGGCGGATCAGTTTTCGTATCACGTAGCCGCGTCCCTCGTTGGAGGGAACGACGCCATCAGCGATTGAAAAAACGGCTGCACGCAAATGATCGGAGATCGTATAAAGCTGTCGGGTTTGCACTTTTTTAGGATCGAGCCCGAGCGCCTGAAGAATCGCCTCATGGACAGGTTGAAAGATATCGATCTCAAAGTTCGACGCCTTCCCTTGAAGAACACACGCGAGACGTTCAAGTCCCATCCCGGTATCAATATTCTTGTTCGCAAGCGGGACAAGCTTGCCGCCGTCCTGGCGGTCATACTGCGTGAAGACAAGGTTCCATATCTCTGCGAATTTTCCGGAATCATCGATCGGCGTTCCCGGGATCTTGGGATTTTGATCGAAATAGATCTCGGAGCACGGGCCACAAGGACCGGTGGGGCCGTCTTTGGGCGCGTTCGCGGGCCAGAAATTTGATTTGTCGCCGCAAAGAAAGATCCAATCCTTGGGCAGTCCGATCACCTTGTGCCATATCTCAAAAGCCTCGGTGTCTTTTTCATGAACGGTGATACGGAGCCGTTCTTTGGGAATAGAAAGTGTTTGGGTCAGGAACTCCCACGCCCATTCGATAGCTTCTTTCTTAAAGTAATCGCCGAATGAAAAATTGCCCAACATTTCGAAGAACGAGTGGTGGAAAGGTGTTCGCCCCACCTCGTCAAGATCGCCCGTCCTGAGGCATTTTTGGCTTGTTGTGGCCCTTTTAAGGTCTTTTTTGGCCCCCAGAAAGTATTCCTTGAACTGATTCATCCCCGCCCCGGTAAAGAGCAAGGAGGGGTCGTTTTGGGGTACCAGGGAGTCGCTTGCGACTATGGTGTGGCCTTTGGATTTGAAGAATTCCAGGTAAGCTCTTCGCAGGTCGTGGGTGGCTGTTTTCATAGAGCGTCAGATCTCATCGTTCGCGGGTTCCCTCGAGAGTCTTTGAAGGATATCCTGGGCGATCTGAAAATCGTATCCTTTCCTTATCAAAAAATCATAAAGGCGCTTCTTGCGTTTTTGCGGGTCCAATTTGGACCAGGCGGCCCATTTTAACCGGGCCTGCTCAAGTGCCCGTTCGGCCTCATCCTCGTTAGACAACGTCCCTAACAGTTCGTCACTGATCTTTTTCGAAATTCCGTGACGTTTTAATTCAAAGGCGATCTTGTGACGGCCCACGCATTTGCCGAGGGTGAGTCTTGCCAGCAGGTCTTTGGCATACAACGTGTCATCCAGGATGCCTTGAGCCCTGAGGTCCTCAAGCGCTTGATCAATGCTTTCGACCGAGTAGCCTTTGCCCGCGAGTTTCTTTCTCAGTTCCTCACCGCTTTTGGGACTAGCGGCAAGCAGTCTTAAACAGGTGATGACCGCCTGTTTGGTCTGTTCTTCTGCTAGTGTTTTGTCCATGGGTGAAGGGACGCTTCCAATTCTTGTCATCCCGCCCAAGGCGGGATAAGGCGGTCCAAACTGCCCTATTAGAAAAGAAATAAAAAGCTTGGGCTGGCCTTTCCGGAAAAAGCTTTCCGGTGAGGATTATTCGGCGGCCGCGACGACGACCGCTCTCTCTCCAGCGGCGACTTTCTCCAGGATCTTCAGTTCGATCTCTTCGAGGAGCTTCTTATTCTCTTTATCTTTCAGAAAAAGCCGGGCCGCGTCCTTCCCTTGGCCGAGTTTTTGATCCTGATAGGCGAGCCAGGTCCCGGACTTATCGATCACCTGATATTGGGTGCCGAGCTCCACGACGTTCGATGAGCGCGAGATGCCTTCATCGAAGAGGATGTCAAATTCCGCCTGACGGAACGGGGCTGCGACCTTGTTCTTGACGACTTTGACGCGCACCCGGTTCCCCACCACGACATCGCCTTTTTTCAGGCTCGCGATCCTGCGGATATCAAGGCGCATGGAAGCATAGAACTTGAGCGCTTTACCGCCGGGTGTGGTCTCGGGATTTCCGAACATGACACCGATCTTTTCACGGAGCTGATTGATAAAAACGATGCAGGTCTTGGATTTGCTGATAATGGCCGTGAGCTTACGCATCGCTTGGGACATCAGACGGGCCTGAAGGCCCATTTGTGCCTGTCCCATCTCTCCCTCGATCTCCGCGCGCGGAACGAGTGCTGCCACCGAATCCACAACAATAAGATCCACGGCATTCGAGCGCACGAGCATCTCCGCGATCTGAAGCGCTTGCTCGCCGGAATCCGGCTGCGAAATAAGAAGTTCATCCACCTTGACCCCGATCTTCTGGGCGTATTGAGGATCCAGGGCATGTTCCGCATCAATGAAGGCCGCGACCCCGCCCGTCGATTGAAGGCGCGCGATAATATTCAAGGTGAGCGTGGTTTTACCGCTTGATTCCGGGCCAAAGATCTCCACGATGCGACCGCGCGGAATGCCGCCGATACCCGTTGCGATATCAAGACCCAGGGCCCCTGTGGCGAGCGCGGCGACATTTTCATGATGCTGGTCGCCGAGTTTCATAATGGATCCCTTGCCGAACTGTTTTTCGATCTGCTGCAAGGTAAGTTCGAGGGCTTTTTGTTTGTCGGTGGATTTCTTGGTTTCAGCTGCGGCTGTTTTCTCGGTTTTCTTTCGCTCGCTCATAATTTTTTCTCCTTTAGGAAGACGTTCGTTTCAAAATTCTATCGGCCAACCCTTCTTCTGTAAAGACAATTTAAGAAAACGCGCCGCTATAGAATATTACTTTTAAGGAAATAATATATGATTTTATAGAATTGTCAAGAAAGGACTTAAAAAAGCTTCTTTTCGGTCCCCTGACGGAGGCGCTGGATGTTGGCGCGGTGGGTATAGAAGATAAAGACCATGAGAGCGAAACTGATGGACAGGAGGAATTTCAGCTCGGGGGTTCCAGCGTAGCGCCAGACGATCATCACCGGAAAAACCACGGCCGCCACTAGAGAAGAGATCGAGATGATATGCGTAAGAGCAAAGCAGGCGATCCAGATGCCGAATGTGATGAGAGTCGGGATCCAAGCAATGGCGAGAAATACTCCGAGCGAGGTTGCCACACCTTTCCCCCCCTTAAATCCGAGCCAAACCGGGAAACTATGCCCCAGGATCGCGCTCATGCCAAGGAGCAATTGGAACGGGGGGGCGAAACTTTGGCCGAAAAGAGCCGGAAGAACACAGGCGATATAACCTTTGAGAGCGTCCAGAAACAGGACAAGGATTCCCCACTTTTTTCCCACCACGCGAAAGACGTTGGTTGCGCCGATATTTCTGCTGCCATGCTCCCGGAGATCGATTCCCTTTACCTTGCGGCCGGCGATGAGACCGAACGGTATGGAGCCTAGGAGGTAAGCCGCCAGCATGAAGAGGGCGGATAAAAAAGGGTCCTTCATTGGATAAACTTTAACCCACGCGTAATATAGATGATGCCCGAGGTGATTGTGAAAGTAACCGTGAGAAAAGCCAAAGGGATCGCGACCGGCCACTCGAGAAGGACGAAGCATAAAAGGAGCATTTGGGAGACCGTCGTGAGTTTTCCCCAGAGGTTGGGCTGCACCTCGATCTTTACGGCGGCGAAGTGCAATATGAAAAATCCAAAAAGAAGGATCAGATCCCGGAAGATGATCGTGATGGTGATCCAGAGCGGCGGCCTAAAGGGAAGCGTGGTGACAAAGAGAAGACCGATGTACGCGCTCACGAGGAGTATTTTGTCAGCGAGAGGATCCAGCATTTGTCCTAAGGCTGTCCGTTGCTTCAGGAACCGGGCCAGAAGCCCATCGAGTGCGTCGGTCAGGGCGGCAACCACAAAGATCGCCAGCGCCGCGAGACGAAGTCCTTCTTTTCCCGGGGTGTAAGAAACAAGCGTGATGAAAAAAACGGGTGTGAGAAGGATCCTGAAAAGTGTCAGATAATTCGGAATGCTCAAGCGCTGACGGTGTCCGTGGTTTCGGTGGCCGATGCATCGGCCTCGATCTCGGCGGCGACTTTCGGATGAAGATCCTCGCCCGGGAGCGATTCTTCGCCGGAGCGGATCTTCACTGAAACGATCTTGGAAATGCCGGGCTCTTCCATGGTGACCCCGTAGAGAGAGTCCCCCATGGCGATGGTCTTGCGGTTATGCGTGATAATAATGAATTGGGATTGATCGATGAAAGAGCGAAGGACCGTCAGGAAGCGGTCGATATTCGCCTCATCGAGCGGCGCATCGATCTCGTCCAGAAGACAGAAAGGCGACGGCTTGATCTTGAAGAGCGCGAAGAGAAGCGCGACCGCGGTCAGGGCCTTCTCCCCTCCCGAAAGAAGCGACATATTCTGCTGTTTTTTTCCGGGAGGCCGCACGATGATATCAATTCCCGATTCCAGAGGATGGGCTTCGTCGATCAGGAAGATGCGCGCGTCGCCGCCACGGAAAAGGATCTGGTAATATTGTTTGAAGGTCTCCTGCACCAGCTTGAAGGTGTCTTCAAAAAGCTGTTTGGTAGTTTGATTGATCTTGCGGATGGCTTCCATAAGGGAATTCCGTGCGTCGTCGAGGTCTTTTTTCTGGGCCAGAAGGAAATCATAACGCGTTTTTAATTCCTGGTATTCCTCGATGGCCAGGAGATTGACCGTGCCGAGAGAATCGACCTTGCTTTGAAGGGCTGCGATCGTCTCCTCGGCGGAGGATAACTCTTCCTCCGAAAAAATATAATCCTGGCTGTTGAGCTGCGAAAGGTTCAGACGATAGCGCTGCAGAAGCCGTTCCCCCACATTCTTAAGCTGATAGTCGAGGTCCATTTGCTGGAGCGAGATCTGATGTTCTTCTTCCTGCAGGATCTTTTGGGAGGAAAGCATTTGATCCAGGGCATGGCGCTGACCCGTCAAAAGTTCTTCCTGTTCCCGCTGATCTTTGCGCAGGAGCTCAAGGTCGACATCCACGGCATGCAGCCGCTCGTGATGTTCTTCGGCAAGGCGAACGCAAACGACCTCCTCTTGATCGAGTTCCTGCTCTTTGGCCGCGATGCGTTCTTTCCCCTGCTCGAGGAAGGCCTGTCTTTCCTGATCTTTTTGCGTGTGCTGCTCGATAAGGCGCAGAGATTCCTCAAGGTGGCGCATCCCTTGTTGGAACTGCTCGGCCTGTGTCTGACATTGCCGAACCGTGTTCAGGATTTCCTCGCGGGCGCTCAAGCCCTGCTCAAGATCTTTCTCTTTCTGTCGCTGGATCGCTCCCGATTTTGATTCTTCCTGCTCTTTTTGGGCCAGAGACGACTGGACTTGTTCGAGCGTGATGCGGACCTGCTCGGCCTCTTGCGTCAGATCCTGGATCTCAGAAATGGACAATTCGCTCTCGGCTCGAAGCCCTTGAAGGCGCTCTTCAATGTTCTTTTTCTCGCTCTCGAGAGACTCTTTCTCGATCAGGGTTGAGGTTTTTTGCTCTTCCGCTTCAGTGCCCTGGTTATGCAGGACCGCGAGCTCATTTTCAAGGTAAGCGATCTTTGTTTCCTTTTCCTGAATTTGGTCCTTAAGCGTTTCAATCTCCTGGTGGATCTTCGAAGTCTCGGCATCCCTCGAAAAAAAGAACTGAGACCGACTCTGATCATTCCAGAAAAAAAGCCTGCGGTCGGAGCTCAAAAATAAACCGTCATGAGAAACAAGATTGACCGGAACCGGCGCCTGAAGGAGTGCTTCGAGCTGGGGAAGCGGGAAAGTTTCGGCGATAAAAACATTCCCCAAAAGACCCTCGAACCCAGGCTCGATCTGGACAAAGTCAGCAAGCGGCCGGAAGCCGAATGAGGCATAGTGTTGAGATACCTCCGGAGGCAGGGACGTTTGAGTTTTGAAAAAGATCCCGGCGGCGAGGGAGCGCTTCATGTTCAACCGCTCGACAAGCGCTTGCGCGGTCGTTACGTCTCCGGCCACCAAGGACCTGGCGAATTGTCCCAGGGCGACATCAATGGCCCAGGCATAACCTTCCTGAACTTTTACGACTTCCTGAAGACTTCGGACGAGTCCCGGAACCTGATGGGTCGCCTCGGTCAGGAATTCCTGGAACTCGGTCGAACTCGCCCCTTCCATTTCCGTGAGAGTGTGAAGACGAGATTCTTTTCCGCGAAGCGCAAGACAGACCTCATGCGCGTGACTCCGGAGCTCGGCCAGTTCATGCTCGAAGGCATGGGTCGTGGCGCGGAGGCCCTGATGGCCGCTGAGTGTGTTCTGAAGACCAGAGTTTGTATTCTCAAGGGATTGAAGGCATAGCTGCAATTTTTCATTCCAGGACACGATCTGGTCTGCGAGGCGTCCTGAATTCGATTCTTCCCGGCGGCGCTGCGATTCCAAATTCTCTCCCAGCGCTTTAGCGCGATGGAATTCGTTGCGGGCCTGGGTCGTAAGCTGAGCCGCATCGAAGAATTCTTTTCGAGCCGTTTCCAGGGCGTTCCTGGCTTCTTGGATCAGAGTCTCTTGTTGCTGAAGTTTCCGCGTGACTTCCGTGAGGCGCGCTTGAACCTCTGAGCTTTCGCTCTCCCGGGTTTTAAGAAGTTCATGGAGCTCATTTTTCTGGGTGGCAGCGGCTTCGATGGCCTGGCGCAATTGTTCTTGTTCTTGAAGTAGCTGGCCGCGCTGTTGGGCGAGCTCGATGCGTTTATCGCGGATGAACTGGAGTTTTTGATCGTTCGTCTCGATCTGCGCGAGCGCTTGATAACGTTCGCCTTCTTTAACATGGCAACGCTGGCCGATCCCACGAACGCGGGTTTCCTGATCTTCGATTGTCTGATGACGGGTCTGAAGTTTAGATTCAAGCGCTGTGAGTTCGTCTTTCTTAGACTGAAAGCTTTGCGTGAGGGCAAGTTTTTTTTGCTCAATCTGACGCTGGTTATGAAAGGCGAGCTTGATCTCGAGTGCTTTGAGGCGTTCGAGCTCCAGCTTGTAACGTTCGGCGCGTTTAGCTTGGCGTTCGGCATACTGGATGTTTTTTTGGACCTCGAAAACAATGTCCTGAAGGCGCTTCAGGTTTTCTTCCGTGCGTTCGAGCTTGCGTATCGATTCGTCCTTCTTGACCTTGTACTTGGCGATCCCTGCGGCTTCTTCAACGAGGAAACGGCGTTCTTCCGGGTCCGCCTTGAGAATGTAGTCGATCCTTCCCTGTTCGATCATGGAATAGGAGGATGATCCGATGCCGGTGTCGAGGATCAGGTCCTGGATATCCTTAAGCCGACATTGGGTTTTATTGAGAAGGTATTCGCTTTCGCCCGTGCGGTAAAGGCGGCGCGCGATCGTCACTTCATTGTACTCGATCGGCATGCCGCGGTCCGCATTGTCGATCGTGAGGGAGACTTCGGCGAAGGCGAGGGGTTTACGGACCTCGGTTCCATTAAAAATGACGTCTTCCATGGTCGAGCCGCGCAAAAGTTTGGCACTTCGCTCGCCCAGAACCCAACGGATAGCGTCCGAGACATTGCTCTTACCACAACCGTTAGGACCGACGATGCAAGTGACCCCTTGGTCAAAGGCAACCTCGGTTTTTTCGGCGAAGGACTTGAAACCTAGAAGCTCAAGTTTTTTAAGGCGCATACAGGCACGCTCTTAGGATAGAGCTGTTTCCCTTTAAGGTTTAACTCTTATAACATATATTTCGGCAGAAAAGGGTGTTGTCTGAAGAGAGAAAATAGGGCCAATGTCGTCATTCATATAATTTTAAGGGTTGACGGTACAACACTGCGAACCTTCAGAATAAAAAATATTAACGCAGTGCTAATCCTGATACGCTTTGAAAGCGATGCAGGCATTGTGGCCCCCAAAACCCAGCGAGTTCGACAGTGTGTAACGAACACGGCAGGCCTGAGCTTCGTTCGGAACATAATTCAGATCGCATTCCGGGTCCGGATGTTTGTAATTAATGGTCGGCGGAACGATCTGGTCCCGGATAGCAAGGACGCATGCGGCGCCTTCAATGGCTCCTGCCGCGCCGAGACAATGTCCGGTCATGGACTTTGTGGAGCTGATTCGCACCTTGCGTGCGATATCTTCACCCAAAGCCTTCTTGATAGCTATCGTCTCAACCTTATCGTTCAAGGGCGTCGAGGTGCCGTGCGCGTTGATGTAATCGACGTCTTCGGGGCGGATATTGGCATCTTTCATGGCAATGATCATGCAGCGAGCGGCGCCTTCCCCACTCGGGTCCGGAGCCGTGATGTGGCTGGCGTCGGAGGTCATGCCGTATCCCGCCATTTCAGCGTAGATCGTGGCCCCGCGTTTTTTTGCATGTTCCAATTCTTCCATGATCAGAACCGCACAGCCTTCCCCCATGACAAAACCATTGCGAGTCTTATCAAAAGGTCGCGACGCGGTTGCGGGATTCTCATTGTGGGTGCTCAAAGCTTTCATGGCATCGAATCCGCCGAAGCCGAGATTCGTGATGCAGGACTCCGTTCCGCCAGCGAACATGACATCCGCTTCATTGCGCTGGATGATCTTGAAAGCATCTCCAATGGCGTTGGAACCTGTCGCGCAGGCTGTCGCCACGCAGGTGCTTGGTCCCTTGAGTCCCAAAGCGATCGAGATCGCTCCGGGCGCCATATTGACAATGAGCATCGGGATCAGAAAGGGAGAAATACGGCTGGGTCCCTTTTCCATCATCAGGCGGTGTTGTTCTTCGATCACCCGAAGTCCCCCGATCCCCGAGCCGACCATGATGCCGATGCGATGAGCGTCTTCCTTGGAGATGTCCAGTTTGGCGTCTTCCATGGCCATCTTAGCGGTGGCGACCCCGAACTGGACGAAAATATCCGTTTTTTTGATCTCTTTCAGGGACATGTATTTGGCGGGCTCGAAGTTCTTGACCTCGGCAGCGATCTTGGAATTGAAAGGTGTCGAGTCGATCTGGGTCAGAGGACCCGTCCCACTCTTGCCTTTCAAAAAGCCTTGCCAAGTTTCTGCGGCGGTATTGGCAACAGGAGTGATCATGCCAATGCCGGTAATAACTACACGCCTCATGATAGGTGGATTTCCTTGGGGTAGAAGGATTTTAAGAAGTGAAAGGACGAGCCGATTACTTCTGGCTCGTCTTTTCCGAGACGTACTTGATGGCGTCCCCTACGGTCTGGAGCTTTTCCGCATCTTCATCCGGAATTTCTGCGCCAAACTCTTCTTCGAAGGTCATAACGAGCTCGACCGTATCCAGGGAATCCGCACCAAGATCATCCACGAAGGATGCTTCCGGAACGACTTCCTCGGGTTTCACGCCAAGCTGTTCGACGATAATTTCTGTGATCTTTTCTTGAACGCCCATCGATGTATCCTCCTTTAGGGATTGAAAACTTTACTGCTTGGTAATCACATCAGATTACGAGACCACCGTCCACTACGATCGTTTGGCCGGTGACATATGCTGACGCTTCGGATGCTAAGAATACGGCAACATTCGCTACATCTTGAGGCTCTCCGAGACGCTTGAGCCCGATCCGCTCTTTCATCTTCTCCACCAGATCCGGAGGAAGTTTGTCGGTCATCTTGCTTTTGATGAACCCCGGAGCGATCGCGTTGGCCCGGATATTCCGCTTGGCCAACTCTTTCGCTGTGCTCTTCGTCAAAGCGATCATGCCGCCTTTGGAGGCCGCATAATTCGCCTGACCGGCGTTCCCGGCGATCCCAATGATGGAAGCGATATTAATGATCGCTCCGGCACGTTGCTTCATCATGGGCCTTGCGCATTCCTTGGTAAAGAGGAACGCACTCTTCAAATTAATCGAAAGAACATCGTCCCAATCCTGCTCGGACATGGTCGCAAGCAATCCGTCCTTCGTGATGCCCGCAACGTTGACGAGTATATCGATGCGCTCACAAGTGTCAAGAGCGATTTTGACAACTTTCTGGACTTCATCCCCATTCGCTACATTGGCTTGCGTCAAAACACATTTTGGGGATCCTGCCTGTTTTGCGAGGGTCTCGGTCTCCGCCAAAAACTCGGTTTTGAGGTCTGAGAGCACCAAAATAGCGCCTTCCTTTGCGAACGCGAGGGCGATCGACTGACCGATCCCGCGGCCTGCTCCGGTCACAATCGCGACTTTATCTTTCAGCATCATGATTCATTCTCCTTATCGTTTCGTTATGATTGAGCTGACAACGTGAGGGCCTCAAGGCTTTTGAAATCGGCCATGGAGCCAAATGGAAAAACTTCTAGTTCCGGCTGGCACTTGCGCGCCAACCCTTTGAGAATCTTGCCCGGTCCGATCTCCAGATAGGTCGTGGTCCCGGATCTTTTGGCGGTCGCCATGGTCCGAACCCATTGGACGGAACTTGTAAGCTGTTTTGCGAGCAGTGAACGGATCTCTTCGGGATTTGAAACGTTTTGTGCCGTGACATTGGGAATAAAAGCACACTTGGGTTCACGGATCGGAGTGCTGGCAAGCGCGGCCTCAAACCGGGTCTTCGCCTCGCCCATGAGCGAAGAATGAAAAGCACCGCCGACTTTAAGCGGCATCGCGCGTTTGGCGCCTTTAGCTTCGGCGATCTTACAGGCTTGCTCGATGGCCGGGAGAGTTCCCGAAAGAACCGTTTGATCCGGAGCGTTGAGATTTGCGACCTCACAACCCGCCTCCTGGGCGACGGCCATGCATTGTTCGATCGTCAGTCCCATGATGAAGGCCATGGTTCCGGGATTATTTTTGGCGGCATCTTCCATGGCTTCAGCCCGGATCTGGACGAGTTTTAACGCATCGTCAAAGGAGATCGCATTCGCGGCAGTTAATGCTGTGAATTCTCCGAGGCTCATGCCTGCGACGATCGAGGGCGTGAGATCGGGGTTCTTTTCACGGAGTGCGGCGAGCGCTGCGAGGCTTGTGACTAAAATGCCGGTCTGAGCATAAAGGGTGCGGGTCAGTTCGGTTTCGGGCCCGGCGAAACAGATCTGACTGATGGAGTAACCCAGGATCTCATCGGCCTTCTTATAAAGATCGCGGGCGGCCGGGCTCTCTGCGCAGAGATCTTTCCCCATCCCCACGAATTGAGCGCCCTGCCCCGGAAATAAGAAACCCAGAGATTTGATCATAGGGGTTACCACTTGATAAGGCTTGCGCCCCAAGTGAGTCCGCCTCCGAAAGCGACGAGGACCACGTAGTCCCCTTTTTTGACCGCTCCGGTTTTGACCGCTTCATAAAGACCGATGATCGTGGAAGCGCTCGACATATTCCCATAACGGTCTACGTTAATAAAAACTTTTTCGGGGGCGATCTCGAGACGTTCCGCCACGGCCTGAAGAATGCGATTGTTGGCTTGATGCGGGATGAGACAATTGATATCTTTGACCTGAAGTTTTTCATGTTCCAAGACTTTAAGGACGGCTTGTTCCATGGTCTTGACCGCGATCTTGAAGAGCGCCGGACCATCCATGCGAATATAGTGTTGTCCATTCGCGATACTTTCGGCGCTCGGCGGGATTCTAGAACCCCCTGCAGGGATCTGGAGGATTTCGCTTTGGGTGCCATCCGCGCCGAGGTGCGACGCGAGAATGCCGTGGCCGTCTTTGGACCTTGAAACAACGGCCGCTCCCGCGCCATCGCCAAAAAGAACACAGGTGGATCGATCTTTCCAGTTAATGAATCGTGAGATCGTTTCGGCTCCGACGACCAACACATTTTTATAAATGCCGGATTTTACAAATCCTTCCGCGACGGAAAGCGCGTAGGCGAAACCGGAACAAGCGGCGGCGAGATCGAATGCACCGCAGGAAGCGCCGAGCTTGGCCTGGAGGTAGCAGGAGGCGGACGGAAAGATCATGTCGGGGGACGTGGTCGCGACGATGATGAGTTCAAGATCCTGGGCGGTCAACCCGGCATTTTTTAAGGCTTCTTGCGCGGCCGGTAAGGCGAGATCGCTCGTGGCCTGCTCAGGAGCGGCGATATGGCGCTCCACGATCCCGGTGCGCGTGCGGATCCATTCGTCGGTGGTATCGACAAGTTTTTCGATATCCGCGTTCGTTAAAACTTTTTCTGGTAAATAAGCTCCGAGCCCTGTAATGGCTGCACGATAAGGTGCGGTCATGGTTCCTTTTCTATCCTTGCGGGATTAGTCCCAATCCCAATCAATTTCAGAGAATCTGAAATTGGGGCAATCCTGACTACCATTAATTAAAAAAAAATACAAGTCAGGATAGTTATGCATTGCTGGGTTTCCGCTCACCCGGAGGAACGGGCGGAACGGCGTGGGTCAGGTATGGCGTGATGGCTTCCACGATCTGCGCGTTGACGCGCGTGGTGACAAGCTCTCCCGCGACGCGAATTGCGTTGCGGATGGCGAGAGCGGAGGAGATACCGTGACTGATAATGACGTTTCCGTCCACGCCGAGGAGCGGCGCGCCGCCGGCCTCTTCGTAGTCCGTTTCTTTGCGGATGGACGCAAGCGCGGGTTTTAGGAGCCACGCGGCGATCGAAGTGATCGGATTTTTGCGAAGCTCGCGACCGATGAGCGCGACCGAGGTCTCCAAAACGCTTTCGATCATTTTAAGCACCACATTGCCGACGAATCCGTCGCAGATGATGCAATCGGCCTTTCCGGTGAAGAAATCGCGTCCTTCGATATTCCCGATGAAGTTTAGCGTGGATTCCCGGAGAAGCTTGTAAGTTTCCTTGATGACTTCGGTGCCCTTGGATTCTTCCTCTCCGATATTGAGAAGTCCGATCGAAGGGCGTTTTTTCTTGAGAATGCTTTTGGCGAAAACGTCGGCCATGATCGCGTATTGAAAAAGCTCGTAGGCGGAAGGATTAAGATTTGCACCCACATCAGCGGTCACAGACATTCCGTGAAGCGTTGGGGTCGCAATGGCGATGCCGGGACGCTTGATCCCGGGGAGCATACCAAGATGCAGTGTGGAGGCGGCGACCATGGCACCTGTGTTTCCCGCAGAAACGGCCGCAGCGCAATCTTTTTTCTTCAAAAGGTCGATACAAACGCCTATGGAAGAATCTTTTTTCTTGCGAAGCGCGGCGACCGGTGACTCCCCCATGCCGATGACCTCACTGGCTTCAAGAAGAACGATCTTGCCGCCAAGGACCTTATGTTTGTTCAGTTCCCGCTTCAGGGCGGCGGTCTGGCCGACGAGGACGATCTCCAGATGTTCAAAGTCGTTGGCGGCCATGACGGCCCCCTCCACCACGACTTGCGGGGCGTAATCCCCGCCCATACCATCCAGAGCGATTCGGATCATGGCGACTATCCCTTCTCCTGGGTCTTGGCTTTGATCGCCTTTACCAGCTTTCCCTTGTAGAAGCCGCAGGAAGTGCAGACGCGGTGAGGCAGGATGAAGGCGCCACATTGAGCGCATTGCGAGCGGGACTGCGGGACCAAATAGTCGTTGGCCCGGCGCAAGCGCGAACGCGTGTTTGAATGTTTTCTCTTAGGATGTGCCATGAGGTCGCTCCTTCTTGGATTTCTCTTTTTTTATAATGACTGGGGAAGCATGATAGCCATTTTCTTTACAATTGCAAGTGCCTTCATTGAGATCGATACCGCAATGGGGACAAATTCCACGGCAGTTTGCCCGGCACAGATGTATCAGCGGGTGTTCAACGATCAAAAGTTCGCGCACATTCTCAAGCGGTTCGATCGTTTCTTTTCCTGAGAGGTCATAGATCCAGTCGACGGAAAAGGATAGCTGCTCGTTCTTTTCTTTCAGACATTTTCCGCAGACCCGCTTGACCGCAGTGGTCAGGGTTCCCTGCAACCGGAGCATCCCGCCGCTTTTTTCAGCTTCTCCGACAAGAAAAATGGGCTCCGTATAAAGCATGTCATGGAACTCGACCTCGATCGTCTTCGGGTCATAGGACCCCTCGAAAGGGACTGAGATCCCCTCTTGAAAATCCGAGAGAATGAATTTCATATTAGCGCGGTCCGCCGGCGGGAAATTTTTTCTTGATCCGGGCGGCGACCGGCGCCGGAACATAACGTGTCACATCGCCGCCCAGCAGGGCGATCTCTTTGATGAGGCGCGAAGAAAGATAAAAATGCGACTCGGACGGCATCAGGAACATCGTATCGATCCTGGGAGCGAGCTTTCTGTTCGTCAGGGCCATTTGGAACTCATAGTCGAAATCCGAAGTTGCCCGGATCCCCCGGATGAGCGTGAACGCTTCTTCCTTTTCAGCGAGATGGACCGTCAGGCCCTCCCAGCTTTCCACTTTAACCTGGGGGCGGCGTTTGAGCGCCGTTTTCAGGAAAGCCACCCGTTCCTCGGCCGTAAAAAGAGTTTTTTTCGAGGGATTCGAGGCGACGACCACGATCAATTCGTCAAAGAGGTTAAGGGCCCGTTCGATCAGGTCCAGATGACCGAACGTGACGGGATCAAAGCTCCCCGGATATATAGCTTTTCGTTTTTTCATTTGTTGATTCCAATCGGAAAAAGAATGAAAGGCAGGCTTGCCCGATCCGTTTTGTGCGGACCCATTTGAGGTTCTTAAGCTCGGCACTGGGCAGCTCTTCCCGCCACATATGCCCCACCACCACTTGCGCGAAAGGCAGGACTATATCAGACGCATCCAGCCGCATCAACGTCTTTTTGACCAGGCCTTTCATAAAGGGCGGATCCACGAAGATCAGGCCAAATCCCTGCCCGTTTTTCTCCAGTTTTCTAATCGCCGGAAGCATGTCCATCATCAGGATCGTGCCCTGATTGCTGATCCCGAGGCTTAGCAGATTTTTCTCGATAATCTTTTTGGCCCACGGCGCCTGATCAACAAAGGTCGCACTGATCGCGCCACGGCTTAAAGATTCCAGGCCAAGACTTCCCGACCCGGCATAAAGGTCCAAAACGTGCTTCCCGAAGACAAACGAGCCCACGATGTTAAAAAGGGTCTCTTTGGTCCGGTCCGTCATGGGACGGGTCAGCTTGTTCTTGGGGAAATCGATCTTCCGGGATTTGAATTTGCCGCTGATAATGCGCATGGGCCGTAGTCTAATCGGTTTTGGGCATTTGTTCGAGATATTTTTGGACCCACACGGGAGTTTTTTGAGACGAACCCCCGGGAATTCCATCGATCACTTTTTGAGCCTCCCGCCTTGCTTGAAGCAGAATGACCTCGTCGGTGACCGGATGCGCGACGCGAAAGAGAGGCTCCCCGGATTGCCGGATCCCCCATAAATCCCCCTGTCCGCGCAACTTCAAATCTTCGTCCGCGATCAGGAATCCGTCGCTTAATTTTGTGAGAAGCCTGAGGCGCATCTTTCCCTCGTCGGTCGTGGGTTCGCCGAAAAGAAAACACTCCGATTCGAGCATGCCGCGACCGATGCGTCCACGCAGTTGGTGGAGCTGCGCAAGCCCAAACCGTTCGGCATTTTCGATGATCATCATCGTGGCATTGGGTTGATCCACGCCGACTTCGATGACAGAGGTCGCGACAAGAATGTCGATCTCGTTTCGAGAAAAGGCGCGCATGATCGCTTCCCTTTCGGCGCGATCTAGCTTGCCATGCACCAGTCCCATCCGGAATTCCGTGAACACGGTTTTCCGGAGGCGCTCGAACTCTTTTTTCGCAGCGAGCAGGTCTTTTTTCTCGGTTTCTTCGATCAGCGGGAACACAATGTAGGCCTGTTCTCCTTTTTGGATCCTGGAGGCCATGTGATCAAATATCTCGGGCTGTTTTTTTCGCGTGATCCAGTAAGTCCGGATCGGCTGACGGCCCTTCGGCAACTCTCTCATGACGGAAATATCCAGCTCCGCGTAGACGGTGAGAGCCAGAGTTCGCGGGATCGGCGTGGCGGTCATCACAAGCTGATGGGGTCGCGGCGTCTTTTGTAAAAGCTGGTTGCGCTGATGCACGCCGAATTTATGCTGTTCATCGACCACGAGAAGTCCCAGGTCTTTGAACCGGACATCCTCTTGTAAAAGCGCGTGGGTGCCGACCACGACAGGGACTTTTCCATGTTTGAGTTCCGCGATGAGTCGCGCGCGCTTGTCCGTTTCGGTGCTCTTCGTCAGAAGTTCGGGACGGATCCCCACGGGTTCCAAGAATTTTAAAAGCGTCCTGTAATGCTGCTCCGCAAGGATCTCGGTCGGGATGAGAAACGCGGATTGAAGCCCCGAGCGATGCGCCGCGAGAAATGCGAACGCTGCGACTACGGTTTTGCCCGACCCTACGTCCCCCTGCAAAAGACGGTTCATCGGAACCGTTTGCCTCAGGTCTTTCACCAGATCCAGGATCGCCCTCTCCTGGCTTTTCGTGAGCTCGAATGGCAAGGAACGTTTAAATTCGGCCACGAGGTCCGGGCTTATTTTAAATGCGGAAGCTTGATGCTGAGTCCGGATCGCTTTGACCTTCAGGAAAAGCTGCAGCTCGAATGAGAAAAACTCATCAAAAACGATGCGCTTTCGCGCTTTTGCGAGTTCCTCAAAAGAACTTGGAAGATGCATTTCCCGGAGAGCCCGGTCAAGCGCCATAAGATCCAATTCGCTTCGCAGTTCCGGCGGCAACATATCCGTAATGGCACCCGCCAGATGATGTTCCACCGTTTCTCTGAGCGTGGTCCGCAGGGATCGCTGGAAAAGTCCTTCGGTCAGCGGGTAGATCGGCGTGATGCGTCCGGTATGGATGGATTCGGCCTCGGGACTTTCCACGATCTCGAATTCAGGATTCGACATCTGGATGCGCTTTTGGTAGAGCTCGACTTTCCCGTAGAGAATGACTTGCTGGCCCGAAAGAAAAAGCTTTTTCAAATAGGGTTGATTGAACCAAACCGCGTGCAAGGTCCCTTTCTCATCGCCGATCAGAATTTCCACAAGGGGCATGCCGCGAATGGGTTTGAATTTCACATCCATGACCTCGCCGCGGCACGTGATGGGCTCATTGAGGGGCAAATGGTCCAGGGATGCGAAATGGGAGCGGTCTTCATAACGGCGCGGGAAAAGATAGAGCAGATCACGGACCGAGCGGATGCCGATCTTTTGGAAGACAAGGGAGCGCTTGGGACCCACGCCCTTGATATAGCGCAACTCTCCGATTTCCGGCTCCGAGACTTTCATAAGATCCGCATCGCGCGGAAAGACAGGAGGTCTGGCTATGGCTTCTTGGCCGGTATTGCCGGCGCGGCCGCGGTTTCTTTTTTTGCAGCTTCCGTAACTTGCGCGACTCCCGCTTTCGTGGCCCCTGCGGTTTTTTCGGTAACAGTCGTCGGAATCGTCACGGTCTTGGCTGCCGTGGTGGCCCCGGCTTTGTCGGTTTTCTTGATCTTCTCAAGCGCTTTCTTGATCTGTTCCACGTCCAGCGGCGCCTGGGTGCTCGGGGATTTGAAAAGCGAGCGGCTCTTTTGGACCTCGAGGACGTTCAAACCGATGCAGGTGAATAGGAACAGGATTGCGCAGACGCTCGTGGCTTTGGTCAGGAAGGACGATGCTTTGGTCCCGAAAAGAGATTGGACATTGCCTCCGCCGAAGCTTGCGCCCGTGAGACCCTGCCCGCGTCCGGCCTGGAGCAAAATGACGATGATCAGGACGAGACAAACGGTGACGTGAAGGCAGACAACGAGCATATTCATGAGTGGTTCCCCGATTCGTAAGTTTGTTGGGCTTCCTGGATGATCTGGGCGAATGATTCCGCCTTGAGGGACGCGCCGCCGACCAGGGCGCCGTCGATATTGGGTTTTTCCATCAAAGACTTCGTGTTGTCCGGTTTAACGCTCCCCCCGTAAAGAATGGGAATGCGGGTCCCGACTTCCTGGCTGTAACGTTCATTGAGGAGTCGGCGGATATAAGAATGCATCTGCTCGGCCTGGTCCGGGGTCGCGGTCTTTCCCGTGCCGATCGCCCACACCGGCTCATAGGCGATGACGACTTTCGGGATATCTTCCTTTTCAAGGCGGCCGATCGATTCGTCGAATTGAGTTTTGACCGCGTCGAAATGCTTCTTGGCTTCCCGTTCCGCGAGCGTTTCCCCCACGCAAACGATCGGGATGATGCTGTACTTGAGAGCGGTCCTCACTTTTTCATGGATCAGGATATCGTCTTCCTTGAAATACTGGCGGCGTTCGGAATGTCCGAGGATGACATAACGGCAGCCGGAATCTTTGAGCATGGTGGGCGAAATCTCGCCCGTGAACGCGCCTTCCGGAGCGCAATACATGTTTTGAGCTCCGAGAGCGATCGAGGTGTCCTTGAGGACCTTGGAAACTTCGCTTAAGGCCGTAAAGGGCGGACAGATCACGATCGTGACGTTCGAGATCGTGTGTGCGGCCGCTTTGAGCGTCTGAACAAGCGTGACGGCTTCGGAAGCGGTCTTGTACATTTTCCAGTTTCCGGCAATCAAGGGTCTTTTTTTCATAAGGTCCGCTCTTTTCTTTAGGTTTATTTGTCGAGAAGCGCGGCCACGCCGGGCAGCACTTTGCCTTCCACGAGTTCAAGCGACGCGCCGCCGCCCGTGGAAATATGAGAAATTTTTGATGCAACACCGGATTGATTAACGGCCGCGACGGAATCCCCGCCCCCGATCACGGTCACGCAATCCGGGAGTTCGGAAATCGCTTTGGCGATCGCCATGGTGCCGGTGGCGAATTTTGGAAATTCAAAGACGCCGACCGGTCCGTTCCAGAAAACAGTTTTGGCACCCTTGAGCGCCCCTTTGAATTTGTCGATCGTAAGAGGACCGATATCCATCCCCATCTGATTCGAATCGATATTGCCGCGAGCCACATGATGGGCTTCGGCATCCGCCGAAAATTCCGTGGTGACGATATGATCGATCGGCAGATAAAGATAGATGTGCGATTCGTAAGCCTTCTGGAGGATCTGTCGCGCGGTATCGATCATGTCATCTTCAACGAGCGACGTGCCGACCGCAAGTCCTTTGGCTTTTAGAAACGTGTAGGCCATGCCGCCGCCCACGATCAGCCGGTCCACCTTCGTAAGAAGACTTTCCAGCACGGCGATCTTGGAAGAGACCTTGGCTCCGCCGATGATCGCCACGAAGGGGCGCGCGGGATTATCCACGATCTTGTCGCAAAGGTAATCCAGCTCTTTTTCCATCAGAAATCCCGCCACGGCCGGAAGATATTTCGCAACCGTCTCAGTCGAGGCGTGCGCCCGGTGCGCGGAACCAAAAGCATCGTTGACGAAAATATCACCGTACTGCGCCAGGGCTTTGGCCATTTTTTCGCGTTCTGCGGCGTCTTTGGAAATTTCTTCCTTGTGGAAACGGGTGTTCTCGAGCATCAGGATGCCGCCCGGAGGTATCGCCTTGACCATGGCCTCGGTTTCGGGGCCCATGCATGCGGGGGCGAGTTTTACTTCTTTGCCGAGCAACTTGGCGAGTCGTGCGGCGACCGGCGCCATCTTGAATTTGCCCTCAGCAAATTTTTTCTCATCAAATGGCTTACCGTCTTTTCCCGCTTTTTCCTTGGCTTTTTGCGTGTCCTTTTGGGGATCTCCCAGATGAGACATGAGCACCAGACTTTTAGCGCCTTGCTCAAGCACGTATTTGATCGTGGGCAATGCGGCCTTGATGCGGGTGTCATCCTGCACCACGCCGTCTTTCATGGGAACATTGAAATCCACGCGCATGAGAATGCGTTTACCGCGAACGTCAATATCCTTGACCGTTTTCTTTTTCATAATCGAGATCTTGCCCTTTGTGCCGATTACTTGGCGCCGTCTTTTTTGGCCATGAAGCGGATGAGGTCCACCACGCGGTTCGAATAACCCCATTCATTGTCATACCAGGAGACGAGCTTAAAGAAGCGTTTTTCACCCTTGAGGTTGTTCTGGAGCGTTGCCAGCGAATCATAGATCGAAGAACGTTCATCGTGGATAAAGTCCGTCGAAACGACTTCTTCATTCGTGACGCCGAGGATGCCCTTCAGATAGGACTGAGAGGCTTTCTTGAGGAGCGCGTCGATCTCTTCGATCGAGGTGTCCTTCAAGGAACGGAATGTGAGGTCGACCACGGAAACGTCGGGGGTCGAAACACGGAACGCCATCCCGGTGAGTTTTCCTTTGGTTGCGGGCAATACTTCACCGACGGCCTTTGCTGCGCCGGTTGAGGACGGGATGATGTTGATCGCCGCTGCGCGGCCGCCGCGCCAATCTTTCTTGGACGGACCGTCCACAGTTTTTTGTGTCGCCGTGTAAGAATGGATCGTGGTCATAAGACCGGTCTCAATCCCGATGCCTTCTTTCAAAAGCACATGCACGAGCGGCGCGAGGCAGTTCGTGGTGCAGGAGGCGTTGGAGACGATGTTGTGCTTGGCGCCGTCATATTCCTGCTCGTTGACCCCGATCACAAGCGTCTTGACTTCCCCCTTGCCGGGAGCACTGATAATGACTTTCTTGGCGCCGGCCACGAGATGGAGCTTCGCTTTTTCGGAGTCCGTGAAAAGACCGGTGGATTCGATGACATAATCCACACCGAGAGCTTTCCATGGGAGCTGGTCCGGGGTCTTGGTGGCCATGATGCATTTTGTCTTGTGGCCGTTGACGATCAGTGTGTCCGCATCTTCCAACGCAGGGTTGCTTTTTTCCGTGGTCACGACGTGCTTGAAACGACCATGGACGGAATCAAACTTGATCTGATACGCGAAATAGTCCGCGTCGGTCGAGATATCCACGACCGCCACCACATCGATCTCTTTACCCAGCAATCCCTGATCGCAGATCGCCTGAAATACCAAACGTCCGATGCGTCCAAAACCATTAATGCCGACCTTTAACGCCATTTAAAGCCTCCTGGGATGTAAATCCGCTGTGAGTATTGAAAATTACGGGGGGAAACATTTCAAATTCCCGCTAATTATAAGCGTGCGCTGCTGAGTGTCAAGCGATTCTACTGAGGAAACAAGCAAAATCCAATGCGCGTTGATCCCGCGGTTACGGGGTGATCCGATCGTTGACCTGAAACCGGCGGCCGTGCGCAAAATCGACGGCCGACATTGTTTTTTTCCCTTCGGGTTTGACTTTGAGGATTTTAAGGATTCCGTCCCGGGTGGCGACCCGGATGCAGCCCTCATTTTCGATCGCAAGAAGTGTCCCCGGTTTTTTTTCCGCGGCCGCTTCCCCGGGAAGGCCAGTTTCAAGCAGGGCGACACGTTCGCCTTTGATGAAACAATAAGCACCCGGCCAGGGTTGAAGTCCGCGGACTTTCCGGTCTATTTCACCGGCGGTCATGGCGACAAGCGATAGTTCTCCGTCCTGTTTGGAAAGCTGGGGCGCCAGTGTGGCCTCGGCTTCATTTTGAGGAGTGCCCCGAAGCGTTCCTTCTTTGACCTGAGCGAGGACTTTTTTGAGGATGCCGTAAGAAAAACGGGCCAGTTCTGAAGTGAGTTCGACGGCATCCATGCGCGAATCGATCGTGATCCTTTCCTGGCAATAAATGTCACCGGCATCGAGCTTCTCGGCGATATCGATGATGCTCACGCCGGTTTCCTTGTCCCCGTTCAGGATCGGCCAGTGAATAGGCGCGGAGCCGCGGTATTTCGGTAAAAGCGACGGGTGAACGTTGAGACGGTATTTCGGGATCTCGAGCAGGTTCTGGGGAATGAGTTTCCCATAGGACGCGACGACAAAGATATCCGGCCGCAAGGCGAGCAAGGCCTCACCGACTTTGGCCTCTCGGAGTGTGGGATACTCCATGACGGGAAGACCCTTCGTCTGACAATAATCGAAGATCTCACTCGATTCAAGCTTGAGGCCGCGCCCTTTCTTTTGAGGGGGCGTCGTCACGACGAGCGAGAGTTCCATGCCGGAATGAAGACAGGCCTCGAGGGCTTTGATGGAAAACGCGTCAGAACCAAAGAAAACTATTTTCATATTGGATGAGGTCTGCGCCTAGAGTTTGGAGGCGCTCTTCGCCGCTTGGGCCGATTCGTATTGAACGATCATCTGTTCCCGCTTCGCGCCCTTGAAATGATCGATCAAAAGGATTCCATTTAAATGGTCCATTTCGTGTTGAATGACGCGAGCAAACAAATTCTCGATTTCGGCCGTCATTTTTTTTCCATGACGATTCTGAAAAACCAGTCGGAGCTTTTCAGCGCGCACGATTTCTCCGGAGATTCCGGGCAGGCTCAAACATCCTTCGACCGTGACCGTGGTCCCCGTTTTTTTTTCGATCACGGCGTTGACCATAACATATTCCTCGCCGTGGCGCATCGTCGGGCAGGCGATGAATATCTGCTGGGAAATCCCGATCTGGGGCGCCGCGAGGCCCACGCCATCGGAGGCATGCATGGTCATGATCATGTCGTCAAAAAGTTTCTGCATGGAAGGACCAAAATCGGTCACCGGCGCCGTTTTTTTCTTGAGGACTGGATCGGGATAGGTGCGGATCTTAAGTTTAGCCATGGCGGGGATTATAACATAACGCAGGGAAACGGGTAACGCGGAGAACGTTTTTGAAAAAGGCGCGCTTGATTCGCATGAAGGATTGGTTTAGTCTAGGGCCCACAAAAGACTCTCACCGAAAGGACCTTTATGAACAAAAGCGACATGTTGCGTTTTGTGAACTTACCTCTGGCCCTTTCGTTTCTCCTGCAAGGCGTGACCGGCTTGATCATTTTTTCGGAGATCAAGCTCCCGATCAAGGAACTGATTTTTGAGATCCACGGATTCAATGGTCTGTTTCTGATTCTCTTAGGGGTATTTCATATCGTTCTGAACTGGAGCTGGATCCGGGTGACATTCTTGCCCTCCAGCAAACGGCCCGTTCAGCCCTCTTGATCCCGGCACCGGAAAAATCAAGGAAGCACACGCTACTTCACATACGAACAACAGTAGTCTGTCAGCTCGCTGACTTTGAGTTTGAATTTTGAGTTTGCCGTAACTTCGAACGACTCCCCGCTCTTGACCTTTTGCCATCCACTTGAACCTGGGAGCAGGATTTCGAGTTTGCCGGCGAGGATCTCCATCACTTCCTTTTCGGCGGTGCTGAACTCGTACTCTCCGGGCATCATGATTCCAAGGGTTTTCTTCGTGCCGTCGGGGAGAAAGATCGTTCGGCTGGTCACTTTTCCGTCAAAATAGGTATTCGCTTTTTTCACCACAGTCACATTTTTTAATTCCTGCATATTTTCCCTTTCGTTAGCTTTGAGAAGTTTACCGCCGCACGCCTTACTCCGTACGCTATAAAATATTCAGAGGGTCCACATCCAGTTGGAAAGCCACCCCGGAAGGTTTTTTAAGGCCCATGAGGAGCGCGTAGATTGCGGGCGTAAGCTGAAGTTCCTTCGGGATCTTGAGCATGACATGCCACCGGAAATGACCGCGCAATTTATAGAACGGAAGCGGCGCGGGGCCGATAATTTCCGGACTGGAGGCCAGAGACTGGAGACTAGAGCCAACCCCAGGAGCGACAAACTCCTTTCGGAGCGAATCGCGAATTTCTCTCGCAAAGATGTACGCTTTTTTTTCATCGCCGGAGCGGATGATGATATTGACGAGCGAGCGGTACGGCGGGTAATGGAATTCTTCGCGGCACTTTTTTTCATGGGCGTAGAAACTCAAAAAATCGTGACCTTTTGCGAACCGGATGCTCGGATGTTCCGGCATCCAGGTCTGGATAATGACACGGCCGGGTTTGATCCCTCTTCCCGCACGGCCCGCGAATTGCGTGAGAAGCTGGAAGGTCCGCTCGCCGGATCTGAAATCCGGAAGCCGGAGTCCCACATCCGCCAAGACCACGCCCACTAGGGTTACATGCGGGAAATCGAATCCCTTGGCGATCATCTGCGTTCCGATCAGAATGTCAATTTTTTGTTCCCGGAATTTTTCTAGGATTTTCTCATGGGAATCCTTTTTCTGGGTGGTGTCTGCGTCCATCCGCGCGACGCGGGCGCTTGGAAAATGCCGGGCGATCTCACTTTCGACCTTTTCGGTGCCAAATCCCATGAAGCGAAGCATGGGCGCCTTGCACTCGCCGCAAACATTCGGGACTTTTTTCTGATAGTTACAATAATGACAGAGCAGGAGATTTTTTTCCTGATGGAACGTGAGCGAGACCTGGCAGAGCTTGCATTCCTCGACCTTGGCGCATTTCGGGCAGCGGATCGAAGTGGAAAATCCCCGGCGATTAAGAAGAAGCATGGTTCCTTCCTGGTTCTTAAGATTCGTTTCAATCTCCCGCATCAAGGGCGGTGAAAAAAGAAGGCTCGGGCGTTTGTCTCCTTCATATCGCTTGAGGTCGATCACCTCGACTTTGGGCATGGCTTTCTGATCGATTCTTTCCGTAAGGTCGACGCGCTCGATAACGCCTCTTTCCGCGAGCGCCATACTTTCCAGGGAGGGCGTCGCCGTGCCCATCAAAAAAAGTGCGCCCTCCTGCTGCGCGCGCCAAGCGGCCACCTCGCGGGCATGATAGCGAGGCGTGGTCTCCTGTTTGTAGGAACCCTCGTGTTCCTCGTCCATGATAATGAGACCGAGGTTGGGGACGGGCGCGAATACCGCGGAGCGCGGTCCGAGGACGACGGTGCAGGTCCCCATTTCGATGCGTTTCCAGGTCAGGAACCGTTCGCCGTCGGTCATTTTGCTGTGAAGGATCTCGAGGTTATCCCCGAAATGCCCGGCAAAAAAACGCTCGAGCTGTTCGGTGAGCGCGATCTCAGGAACAAGACAGATCGCGGCGCGGTTTTGTTTCAGGGTTTCGCGGATCGCGCGGATATAAATCTCGCTTTTGCCGCTTCCGGTAACGCCGTAGATCAGCATGGGTTTCGAATGCTTGGCGGTGAGTGCCTTGTCAATGATCCGGAATGCTTTTTCCTGTTCCTCAGAAAGCGTATAGTCATGAGGGGGTTTTACCGGCGCCTCCTGTTTCTGTTTTGCCTTTTCGATATACTTCTCAACTTTTTTTCCGTACTTTACCCAGCGCGGAAGCGCGTTCTCGATCGCTTCGCCCCAACTGGAGCCGTAATATTCTCCTACCCATTTCGTAAGTTGGAGCATCGCCGGCGAGAGCACAGGCTGGTCGTCGAGGATCGCGAGGATCGTCTTGAGTTTTTTCTCCGAGGAGACGCTTTCGGTGCCCACCAGGTATCCCGTGATTTCGGTGTTGCGGAATGGAACGGTGACGCGAACTCCCGGGATCGTTTTGGCGAGAAGAGGTTCCGGGATCAGATAGCTGAAGACCGTGGGGATCGGGAGCGGAACTGCGACCTGCGCCAGCAAGGGGCCGGGCACTTTTTCAATCTGTCTTCCTTCGGAACTTTTCACTCCTCAGACCTTTCAAGGAGCCGCATCACTTTTTTCATGTCCTCCCAGACCTTGCGCTTTTCACCCGGGCTTCGCAAAAGATACGCCGGATGATAGGTGCACATGACCGGAATGCCTTCATATTCCTGGAATGTGCCGCGCATTTGCGAGATTCCCTGCTCGGTTTGAAGAAGCGCTTTGGCCGCATGATTGCCGAGCGCGATGATCACCTTGGGTTGGATGAGCTCGAGCTGGCGTTTGAGATAAGGACGGCAGTTGACGACCTCTCCCGGTGCCGGCGGACGATTGTTTGGGGGCCGGCATTTGAGGACATTGCAGATAAATACTTCTTCCCGCTTGAATCCCATGGCCTCAATGATCTTGGTCAGGAGCTGACCGGCACGTCCGACGAAAGGAAGGCCTTGTGCATCTTCGTCCGCCCCTGGAGCTTCACCTACAAAAACAACCCTGGCGTGAAGATTACCGGAACCAAAGACGACCTTGTTGCGGGTCCTCGCGAGTTCGGCGCAAAGTCGGCATTTCAACACCTTTTCGCGGAGTTCTGAAATAATGAGACTCGAGACTCGCTCTCCGGGACTCGTCGATCCTGGCGTCTTTGGAGTAACGGAAGGGAGAGTTGGTTTTTCCATATGCACATGCTCTATGCCGTCTTCTTTGAGGGATTTCAGGAATAGAAGAGACTCATTCTTCGGCATGGGAACTATTTTCCGGCGAGGATTATTTTAACGAGATCTTCAGAAGCATGGGGCTTTGCCAGGCGCTTAATGGCGTCACGCTTTTTCTGCAAGCTCGAGGGATCGTCCAGGATGCCTTGTACGATGTTGTGAATCTCATTCGGGTCTTCCAAAAAATACGCGGCGTCGCGTATTTTCAGGAGCTTCACGTTCCGGGCCTCCTGTCCCGGGATCGGCGCCATGACGACCATGACCACGCCTTTGGTCAAGGCCTCCGAGGTCGTGGAACCCCCGGATTTTGCGACCATGAGATCGCTTGCTTCCATAAGCTCCGGCATGAAATCAATAAAGCCGAAGATTTTCACCGAATAAGGGTAAGTTTTGCTCTCCAGGATGGCTTTAAGTTCCTTGTTGTTGGCGCAGACCACGAAACATTGGATCTTGTCCTTGAACGCCTTAAGTTCTTCCAGGATCGCCTCCTGGGGCCCGAGGCCAAAACTGCCGCTCGTGAGAAGCAGGGTGAACCGGTCCTTCTCGAGGCCGTATTTTTTCAGAAGCTCGGTTTTCTTCCCCGCCGGTTGGAAGGCCGGAAGGATGGGAATGCCGCCGGCGGTGATGATTTCTTCCGGAACGCCGCGCCGGACAAGCTCCTGCTTGGTCTCGTCGGCCATGACCCAGTAGTGATCGGTCCCCGGGTTCATCCAGAACGTATGGGGATAAAAATCCGTGATAACCGTGATCATCTTTGATCTTATCAGGCCCTTTTGCTTGGCCCGGCCTAAGATCTCGGGAGGCAGAAAATGCGTTGAGACGATGACGTCGGGCTGGTTTTTAACGATATCCTCAAGAAGCTTTTTCGCGTGGTGGTCATTCGTAAGCGAGCGCAAAGGCCGGATGAGTTGATAGATCCACGCGCGATCCAACGCATCGTAGACGCCGCCCCAGAGATTGGGGGCATGCCGGACGGACCAGTAATAACTGGGCGCGTAGGTTTTTTGAAAAAGGGCGTCGGTATAATCCAGACAGTTGAGCAACCGGACTTGAAGATCGCTTCTCCCGAGGCGTGCCAGGCCGTCCTGGACCGCGATCGCGATCTTACGGTGCCCTTCCCCGGCCGTGGCATGAATGATATCGATCTTCATGCCTTGAGGATCCAGGGAACTGCGTCTTTGAGATTGTTCACGATATGGTCGGGCTGGAGTTTTTTTGTCAGTTTTTCTTCCGTCTCTTGGCCGTATCCGCTCCGCACCAGGATCGTCTTGACGCCGAAATTCTTGCCGGTCTCAAGATCGCTTAATTTATCGCCGACGAAATAGGTTTTTTTCCTGTCGAAGACGATATTGGCGACGGCTTTTTCAAGAAGCTGGGTTTTGGGTTTGCGGCAATCACATTTCTCCTTTTTGCCATGGGGACAGTACCGTGCGCCGCGGATCTTGATATCGCGCTTGGCCAGGGCCGCGATCATTTTTTCATGCACCTGCCACATGGCCGCTTCACTGAAGATCCCGTCTCCCACGCCGGCCTGGTTCGAGATAATAAAAATGTCGAACCCTTTTTCGCTCAAGGCCTTGAGCCCTTCGATCGCGCCTTTTTCAAAACGGAACTCCTTCCAGGACTCCACATACTTCCAGAGGTCCACATTGATGACGCCATCCCGGTCAATAAAAACGACTTTACGAAGGGGTCTCTGCATATTACTTCCCGAAAAACCGCTGGATGGCGCCGCTCACGGCATCAACTTCCGGTTCGGTCATGCCCGGGAAAAGCGGCAGGGTCAGGACTTCCTCGCGGAGCTTTTCCGTGACCGGTAGTTTCACTTTGCGGGTCGTGTGATCTTTCATGATGGGTTGCGCGTGGACCGGGGTCGCATAATGGATCATGGTCGGGATCCCTTGGGCCGCGAGATGCTCTTTGAGGGCGTTTCTTTTTCCGCCCGGAACGCGGACCACGTAAAGGTGATAAACGTGATAGGCCCCGGCTACTTCCCGCGGCAGGCCGAGCTGGGTTCCGGCGAGTTTTTTGTGATACAGCTCGGCGACTGCGCGGCGTTCCCGGTTCAGCTCGTCCAGGAATTTCAGCTTGATGCTGAGGAACGCGGCCTGAAGGCTGTCGAGGCGGCTTGTCCAGCCGATCTCATCGTGAACAAAAGGATCGTCGATCCCCTTGCCGAGATTGCGGTATTGGATGACACGCTTAAGGAGCTTTTCATCCGCAGTGGTGACCATGCCTCCGTCGCCGATCCCGCCGAGGTTCTTGGTCGGATAAAAACTGAAACATCCGGCATTCCCGAACGCGCCGGCCATCACTTTCGCCCAAAGAGCTCCATGCGCCTGACAGGCGTCTTCCACGACTTTCAATTTCTTTTGCTTGGCGATCGCCATCAGCTCGGTCATGTTGGCGCATTGACCAAAGAGATGCACCGGGATCATCGCTCGGGTTTTCCGGCCGAGCGCCTGCCGGACGGACTCGGGATCGAGATTAAAAGAATTTTCTTCGACATCGGCAAAGACCGGCGTCGCGCCGACATGGATCACGGCCAGCGCAGTCGCGATGAACGTGAAGGAGGGAACGATGACTTCGTCCCCTTTTTTGATACCGAGCGCGCGCAAAGAAAAAGTCAGGGCGTCTGTACCGGAGCCAACGCCGAGGGCGTACGGGGTTCCGACATAGGCCGCGAATTCGGCTTCGAGGTCCTTGAGCGCGGGGCCGAGAACGAAGGCGCCGCTTTTCAGGATGCCGTCAAAAGCTTCCTGGGCCTGGTGGATGAATTTCTGGTGTGACCGGGAGAGGTCGAAATATGGGACTTTCATGTCACTCCTATTTGGGGGCGCCTTCTTGCGCCCGTTTGAGTTCGCGGTATTTTGCGAAAGCAATGATCTGATAGGCCGAGTGGAAAAAAGACATCAGGAACCCGGTGTATCCGTTCCGGATGCCGTCTTTTTGAAAATAATATTTAAGGAAACGGCTGCAGGCCTTCCGGAAGACGCGCCACGGGCCCATCTTGCGGCCGTCCCTAAGCCATTTTTCCGCCTCGAGTCCCGTCTCACGGTTGAATTTTGAAATCCAGTTCTCCCAGCTCGGGCTGGAGTAATGCAGGATGTCGCCCTTTAAAGAGCCGCAGGTGCCCTCATAAAACATCTTGGGATGGACGCGGGCCTCTTCGTATTTGAATTGTCCTTTTTTGAAAAATCGTGTTTTGGGCGCCGGATAATAACCGCCGCCTTTGATCCAGTCCGTTCCGATGAAGGTCTTGACGGGCATGCAGTAGCAGGTGTGCGGGTCGTTTGGTTTTGCGGCGACCTGGGCGAGTTCTGTCGCGAGCTCCGGCGTGATGCGCTCGTCGGCATCGAGTGAGAAAACCCACGGCTGGGTCGCAAGGCCGTAGGCGAAATTGCGGTGCCGGCCTTCAATATCCATCGCGCGCTGAAAGATCTTGGCGCCGAACTCTTTGGCGATCGCCACCGTGCGATCGGTCGACATGTCATCCAGCACTACGATCTCGGCCGCAAACTCCGCGCTCTTGAGGCATTCGGCTAAACGCTTCTCTTCGTTCTTTGCAATAATGATTACGGATACTGCGGCTTTGCTCATTTTTAACTCCTTAAAGGCGGGCGGCAAACGGTTCACGGCGAACGAACGCGTTCCCCGTTTTCCGTTCGACGTTCCCCAAATATTAATACGCGTTCTTAAATGCAAACAAGGTCATCACCAGGATCTCAATGTCCAGGAGTAACGACCAATTCTCCATGTAATAGAGGTCGTATTTGATGCGCTCTTCGATCGACGTGTCGCCCCGAAGACCGTGGACCTGCGCCCATCCGGTGAGGCCGCTTTTCACTTTGTGGCGCGCCATGTAGCGCGGCACGTTCTCGCGGAATTTGTCCACAAAATGCGGGCGCTCCGGCCGGGGGCCCACAAGGCTCATGTCACCGGAGAGTACGTTCAGGAGCTGCGGGAATTCGTCGAGATTCCAGCGCCTGAGGAACTCCCCGCTTCGCGTCCGGCGGTTGTCCTCGGGGCTCGTCCAGACCGGTCCGGTCTCTTTCTCCGCGTCGACTTTCATGGTGCGGAATTTTATGAGCCGGAATACATTTCCGTCGCGGCCCACGCGTTCCTGAAAATAAAAAACGGGTCCTTTCCCCTCAAGCTTGATCAGGATCGCGACGGCAAGACCGATGGGAAGGAACAGAGCCGCCAAGATGCCCGCCGCGAGAACGTCGAAGATCCTTTTAAGGGACCGGTTCCACGGGTCGTCGAGCGGGAGCAACCGGAAACCCAGGAGCGGGATATGGCTCACGTATTCGACGCCGACATTGCTCGCGATCAAACCGTGGATATCCGCGCCCATTTTAAAATCGATGAACGCATCCTCGCAAGTCGCCACGAGATCCGTGACCTTTTCCCGGGAAAGACTTTCATCCAAAAGGACCACCTGGTTCGGCTGAAGCTTTTGAATGAAGGTCTCCCAATGCTCCGTGAGCCCCAGGACCGGAATATCCTCAACGTGCTTGCCGATGTCTTCCACCTTCGTTGCGAGTATACCCACGGGCGTTTGCCCGTAATGAGGATTTTGCTTGGCCCATTCGATCAAGGCGCGGGTGTTTCGGTTGAAGCCAATGATGAGGACCTCGATCATGTCCTTTTTTCGCAATCGTCGCCAATAACCCCACTGGATGAGCACGTAGCGGCCCACACTGATAAAAATACAAGAGAAGAACCAGATAAAGACCAGATAAAGACGCGAGTAGGAGAACTGACGGTAGAAGAATGTGAGGGCCATGAGGAGGATCACCGCATAGGTCACCATCTTGATTACCAGGAATATCTCCTCGATGCGGCGCATATGGCGCGAAGGCTGATAGAGACCGGCCTCGCGGAAAAGCCAGAGATAGACCGGTATAATGCCAAGGAGCGCATGCCAGTAATCGGACAGCGGCGGAATACCGAGATCCGTGGGGAGGACGCCCAGGAACCGGAAAAAATATGCGACGATGAAGCTCAAGACGATCATGGCGGCGTCGACTAAGATGGTGGCCGCGACCATGCGGCGTGAATGACCGGATCTCATGAGGGCGTTGCCTTCTGCGCGTAGTGGGTGTCGATGACTTTTTTCATATTCTCAAGAAAATGTTTTCTTCCGAATCCCTGAACTTTTCCGGACACTTCTTTGGGTTCGAAGCGTTGCCCTTCGAATCGCAGCACCGCCTCGCGAACAGCTTCCGGCGTCTGCTCATCAAAAAAAACACCGCTTTTTACGGTCTCAAGCGCTCCGCCCTTCCGGAAGGCGATGACCGGCGCGCCGCAAGCCTGGGCCTCCAGCGGCACGATCCCGAAATCTTCTTCCGTTGGAAAAATCAGCGCCCGGGTTTCCGAGTAGGTTTTTCGGAGCTCCTCATCGCTGACGCCGCCCCAAAAGGATATCTGATCGTTTTTTCGGAGTTTCTGGTATTGGGACGCCAAGGGACCGGAGCCGATAATGACAAGCTTTCGTTTCAAGCTATTGAAAGCTTCAATCACGATGTCCAGTCTTTTATACGGAACAAAGTGCGAAACTGCAAGAAAAAAATTCTTCGGCGTTCCCTGAGGCGTAAAGAAGCCCGTCTCAAGCGGTGGGTGGACGACCACGGCATTGCGCTGGTAGACGGTTTTGATGCGTTTTTTGATGTATTCGGAGTTCGCGACAAAAAGGTCCACGCGCTCGTTGGTTTTAAGGTCCCATTTTTTAAGAAAGTGAAACACGGCGTTGATGAAAAGTCGGACCGGCAGGAAATAACGGTTGAAATAGACGTCCTGGAATCCCCAGAGGTAACGCATGGGCGTATGGCAGTAGCAGACATGATAAGCGTTCCCGGGGACACGGATCCCCTTGGCGACGCAGTGGGAGCTTGAGATCACAAGATCCGCGTCCTCGACCTTCATGGACCGGATCACCCAGGGCAAAATGGGCAGGAGCCAGCGATAATAGAACTTAATGCCGGGAAGCAACTGCAGGAACGAGACCTTGATCTTGAGGCGCGCGAGGTTCGGGCTTATCTTCTTCCGGTCGAAAAAAAGCGTGTAAAGCGTGGCGTCCGGATAAAGCTCCGCGATCGCGTCGAGGACTTTCTCCCCGCCCCGCATATGGATCAGCCAGTCATGGACCAGTGCGGTTTTCATTTTTCTGCCAGCACCTTTTCATAGACCTCGGCCGTTTTACGGGCGGTTTCTTTCCAGCTGAAGATCTTCACGCGTTTAAGACCCTTTTCACGCAACGATTCGCGCAGCCCCGCGTCTTGATCCAAACGGATCAGGGCGTCCCCCATCGCAGTTTCGTCCGTGGCATCGACCCTCAAGGCCGCGTCCCCGACCACTTCCGGGATCGAGGATGAATTCGTGGTCAGGACCGGCGTTCCAACGCACATGGCTTCCAAGAGCGTCAGTCCAAAACCCTCGTAAAGCGAAGGATGAACAAGCGCGATCGCTTGATTGTAGAAGATCTTTAGTTCCTGAGGCTCGATTGCCGGCAGGTAGAAAATATCCCGGGTCGAACTCAGCGCGCCCAATTCCTCATATCCAGGCGGGTAAGTCTTGTCCTTACGGCCGATCAGGACAAGTGCCCCTCGGACTTTCCCCTGTTCCTTGAGCTTGCGAAAAAGGCGGACGAGCATGAGAACGTTCTTGTGCGGCTTCATAAGCCCGACATACAAGAAAAAATCCTGAGGGACCTGGTACTTACCCCGGATCTTTTCAAATGCGGGTTGAAGTTCTTCGGGCGAAAGCTCCCGGTAGGTTTCGTCGATCCCTTCGTGAATGACGGTGATTTTTTGTTCCGTAGCATGAAAATGCTCGATCAAGTCTTTTTGGGTGTGATGCGACACCGTAATGATCCGGTCGGCGGATGTGACCGCGTGTTTCAGCATAAAACCGGCATAAGCGGTCTGGACCGGCGACAAAAATTGTTTTCGGAAGATCCAGTGAATAATGTCATGGATCGTGACCACAAGCTTCGTCCGCCCCTTCCAAAGCGGGATGTTGTAATGCGGGGCATGCCAGAGGCGGCATTGCTTGAGTCGGGCAGGATACTGGAATTGCTCCCGGATGGAATAGATGGGAGCGGTGAAGGATAGATTTTTAGGCGATCCTTCGGCCTGTCCTTCTAAACCAAAGAGCGTCAAATCCCTGTCCAGGTCGAGCGTCCTCAACCCCGCAAGAAGCCCACGCAGGTAAGTTCCGATCCCGGAGTTCTGCAGCATTCTGATATCAAGACCGATCCGGTGGCACGTCATGGTCAGGATTTTTTCTGGAGGCGGCCGAGGACGGAAAGAAACGCGTCAAAGGTTTGATCGACCGTGATCTCGTCTACACAAGGGTGCCCCTCGACCGGGCAGATATCAAGCTCGCACGGCGAACACGGAACTTTATGCTGAAGGAAGCTTAGGTGTTCGGTCCAGGGGTGCCAGAGACGGATGTCGTTGGTGCCGCTTGCCAGCAAAATGACCTCCAACCCTTGAGCCGCGGCGATATGTGCCGGCCCCGAATCGTTCCCGATAAAAATGTCGCACACATCCAAAAGTACCGGAAGGTCCCTTAGCGCCGTTTTGCCGCGCAGATCGACAAAACGAACCGAATTCAGTTTAAGGTCCGGGGTTGCATCCTTCTCAGCTTGAGTTCCGATCAACACAATCTGAGCGAGTGCTTTGCGGTCGATCTCTTGGATGAGCGCCTTGAAATTCTCGAAAAGCCAGCGTTTGGACGGATATCCGGATCCCATGTGGATCACGATGCGCGGCAAAAGTGTGGTATACGGCAGAGTTTCGGTGTTTTTCCAGAATTCCCGCGCTTTTTTGGGAGAATATTCGAAGGGCAGGAGCTTGGTGTCCTGCGCGATCTGGAACGAATTCAAAAGGTTCAGGTTGAGCCGTACTTGATGCTGGGCGGCATCGTACGGGACCTCTTCGCTCAACAGGAATCCGCCGCCTGCGATCCCGTAGCCGATCGTGTACTTCACGCCGGCCAGGCGCATAAGAAGGATATTCCGGAGATCTCCGCGAAAATCGATCCCTAGGTCGTACGTGTTGGTTTTAGGCGAATGGACTTCCTGGGCCCGAAGAATTCCGGCGAGCCTCCAAAACTCGGACCATTTCTGGGCGAAGGAGGCCTTGCGGTTGAACCACCCGTGCTTGGCCGCGATCACAGTCCGGATCTCCTTGGAAGGCACGAAAAGCGGCGCAATGTCCTCGGTCACAAGAAGATCAATCGCGGCGTGCGGGAATTTCTTATGCAGGGCCCGGATCGCGGGGCGGGACATGACGACGTCGCCGATATGGTCCAGGCGGATCACGAGAATGCGCCGGACGGTCGCAAGGTCCAAGGGCTTTTGCAGCGATCGTAAAGGAAAGAAGAGGGTCCGGCCTATCGCATCAAAACATCCGGCCAGTGCCCGCTTCCACAGACTTTTGAAAGGATAACGCGGCATAGGCTCTTAAAAAAGGGTGTAGATGAAAGGTGAAATCGCGGATCCTTGTGAAAAAACGATGAGGACGCCCAAGAGGACCATGACCACGATGATCGGTGTCAGCCACCACTTTTTGCGAACTTTCAGGAAATCCCAGAACTCTTTTAAAATACCCAGCTTACTCATGAGTGCCTCCCGTAAATGCGATGATTTTTGCGCTATTTCTTTAATCCGGCGTTGCCTTCCCCGTGGACCCAGTGTCAGGTAAGCTCTCGCCTGACTGTAGGCGTTGGATCGTTCGAGGATGACCGTTACGCGTGGTAAACAGCGGGTATACTAACAAATGGCAAACGAAAGGGACAGGTGGATTTTTTAGAACTGCTTTTCGTAGTCGCTGGGGACGCGCGGGGTTTGCGGACGGATCTTCCAGTAGCTTTGTTTTTTCGGCTCAAACTTTTGGTCGAGCAGGTCTTTTCCCGTAAGACGCAGGATCAACCCGATCGGCGTTAGCGTGAGATAGAAAAGGACCGAAAGCAGCACGCGGGTCATGACCCAACCCATCAGGATCGCAAGCGTCATCCATGCTTTTTGAAACGGTTTTAGCGCGCGGGGTGAGACAGCGCCGGTGACCACAAGAGTGACGCCTGGAAGGAAAAAATAGGGATAAGTACCCCGGCCGCGCCACCAGAGTAAAATGCCCAGAACGCACAGAACTCCACCGACCACGAGGCCGAACTCCCGGAGTTTCTTGGGGCTACTTTCTATTTTTTTTATCTCTTCAATGACCATAAGTTAATCCAGCTCAAATTCCTTCATCCATTCGCTGTCTTTCTCAAGAGGTTTTTGCTCATCCTTGGCGAGAAGATAGTTCCCCAGGATCAAATAATCCATATGCGTTCGCATAAAACACCGGTACGCATCTTCCGGCGTGCAGACGATCGGTTCCCCACGCACATTGAACGAGGTATTGATCATGACGGGGCATCCGTACCGATCGTCGAATTTTTTAAGAAGCCGGTAGAATCGCGGGTTCTGGATTTCCGTCATGGTCTGAATGCGCGCGGAGTAGTCGACATGGGTCACGGCCGGGATTTCAGAGCGCTTCACGTTCAAGAGCTCGATCCCCTCAAGTTTTTTCTCCTGGTCCGTCATTTCACGGCGCCATTTTTTCTGGACCGGCGCAACGAGGAGCATGTAAGGACTTTCCGTGGATAGTTCGAAATATTCCGAGACTTTCTCGGCCGTGACGGAAGGCGCGAACGGCCGGAAGCTTTCCCGGAATTTGATCTTTAGATTCATCTGCTCCTGCATCTTGGGCGACCGTGGGTCCCCGAGGATGGAACGGCCGCCCAGTGCCCGGGGGCCGAATTCCATGGCGCCTTGGAACCAGCCGATCACTTTTTCTTGTGCGATCAAGCCCGCGATCTTTTCCGGCAGTTCCTCATCGGTGAGGCGCGCGAACGGGAGCGCGTGCTTTGAAATGAATGTTTCAATCTCAGCGTCTGAGAATTCAGGTCCAAGAAAAGAGCCGCGCATGCTGTCGGTCTTTCCATTCGCGGTCCTCGGCTTTTCAAAGTATTGGTGCCAGCCACAATAGGCCGCGCCCAAAGCGCCTCCAGCATCCCCCGATGCGGGTTGTATCCAGATATTTTCAAACGGGCCTTCGCGGAGAATGCGGCCGTTGCCGACGCAGTTAAGGGCCACACCGCCCGCGAGACAAAGGTTCTTTTGCCCTGTCACTTTGTGAACGTGGCGTGTGATCCGGAGCATCACTTCTTCCGTGACTTCCTGGATCGAGCGGGCGAGATCCATTTCGCGCTGCGTGACGCGGGATTCGGGTTTTCGGGGCGGCGCACCGAAGAGTTTGTGAAAGCGATTGTTCGTCATGCGGAGTCCGGCGCAGTAATCAAAATAGCTCATGTTGAGCTTGAACGAGCCGTCGTCTTTCAGGTCGATCAATTCTTTCAGGATGAGGTCCTTGAAGACCGGCTTGCCGTAGGGGGCGAGCCCCATGACCTTGTACTCACCGGAATTGACCTTGAAGCCGGTGTAATAAGTGAACGAGGAGTAAAGAAGGCCCAGCGAATGCGGGAATCTGATCTCGGCAAGAATATCGATCTTGTTTCCCCTTCCGACGCCGTAGCTTGTGGTCGTCCACTCACCCACGCCGTCCATGGTCAGGAACGCGGCTTCTGCGAAAGGTGACGGAAAGAATGCCGAGGCGGCATGCGATTCGTGATGCTCGGGGAAAATGATCTTTCCTTCAAATCCGAGCTCGGTCCGGATGTAGTCTTTCATCCAAAGTTTTTGCTTGATCCAAAGCGGCAGGGCCTGCAGGAATGACGCGATGCCGTGCGGCGCGTATGCGAGATAGGTCTCGAGGATGCGCTCGAACTTTATGAAGGGCTTGTCATAGAACGCGATGCAGTCGAGTTCGAAGGCTTTGATGCCGCCCTTATTGAGGCAAAAGTCGATGGCATGTTTGGGAAATGAGAAATCATGCTTTTTGCGCGTGAAACGCTCTTCCTGCGCCGCGGCGATGATCACTCCATCCTGGATAAGACACGCCGCACTGTCATGATAAAATGCTGAGATACCCAGGATGTTCAAAAAAATCTCTCCCAACTTTTAATTCCGATCAAACAATTCATCAGATACCAAATAGCTGCTTGCGCAAAGCACGGAAATTCTTTTTGAAATGCCGCGTAAGCGAACACACCCACAAAATGGTTCTCAGCCATCTTTGCAGGCGTGAGACTCTCGTAAGCGGCTCATTATGCCGTACGTAGCAACGCGAACAATTGCTGCAAAGCAATTCCAGTTCCTCGGAAGAACGGATGCATTGCTCAAGAAACTCCGTCTCTCCACCAGGACCCAGGTTCTTTAGGATCGGCGGCTGTAATTTCTGCAAGATACTCGCATCGAATGCAATGCCGGCCCAGTCCGTGGGATATTTTCTGCTTCGCCACGTCGCATCCCAGCCCACGATTTTCCCCTTCCTTATCACGGGCCGCTCGGTGCCATTGGGTCCAAGATTCCCCACCGGAAAAATAGCGATCCTTTTTGTTTTCTGGAGCTCATCAAATAATTTTTTTTCGTAGTAGTTGTCGTCATCAGCGACGTAAACAACTCCTTCAATCCGATTGTCTCTCACAAAGGACATTCCAAGATTTTTTTGCTCTTTGCCTTTATGGTGGGTCGGCCCGACATTAAAATAATGATATTGCAAGCCGCTTTTTTTAAAAACATCCTCAACCTCCGCATCTTTTCTGGCGGCATCCTCAACCACGATCCATAACAAATTTTGCACTTTCCGGAATAATTGAATGCACCTTTTTAGATAGAGCATTCTTAGAGGTCTATCGAATGTACAAGTGATCAGGATGAGGCGGTTGGAGGGCTTGGGGTCTATCATGCTCCCAGCTCCTGTTCTTTGAATGGCTCTTTCATGACCCTCCTTTGAAATCCGTCGAATGATCAAGGACCGCTAGCGGGTGCCGGGGCCTGGAATGCTCACGTTTTCCGAAACCAAAAACGCGCACATTTTAGCATTGACCCCGTGAGAAAAAAACACTAATTTGTCCGGCGCCGTTCGCTTTTTCAGAGGGTAAACCGCGAACAAAAGAAATTTTTATGAAAAGTAAGCTTTTCTCCTTTTTTCCCAAAAGGCTAGGCTGTAGTCGATTGCTTCCTCTTTCGTTTTGACGCCGGTATTTTCCAAAGCCGTGTCGAACCGCTTCCGGAAGCTTACAGGATCAAATTTGGGCGGGACTAAAGATGTCCGGGAAACAGATCCCGAGGTCGCGAGGTGGGCCGCAGCAAGGGAACGGGCGGCCTCGACCGGCGCTGCAACCGAGGGGCGGGCTGACATTTTAGGTGTTTCCGAAACGGGTTCAGGAAGCTTGGCCCGGCGGAGGATGTGATAATCGCGCCCCTCGTTTTTTCCATATTCCAGCCAATGCCGTTTCGCCTTTTCTTCGGTGTCGATCCCCGCCAGTCTCAGGTCTTCGTAGTTTTGAAGGTAAGTTTTCCAATTAAAGTCGATGGGAAGATTCGTGAGCTGCCCCTGAGCTTCGGAGTTATCGAGGAAACGGGCCAAAGAAATACCGAGGATGACCACGAATACCAGACTCCAAAAAATCAGGAACTTTTTATTTCTCATGGTGTGATTTCGAAGAGCGGCAAGCCAGATCGCTCAGCGTCTTCCGTTTGGTGTATTTTTCCAGGCTTTTGTGCGGGAACCATTCCATGTCAGGCCGCCCCTAGAGATCTCGATCTAATTCAACACCGGCTCGACCGGCTGTACGCGATTATGCCGAAAGATCATCTCAAAGACCTTTTTAGAAAGAAGCATTTTGACATAAGCGGGCTCCGTATCCCGCCCCAGAAGTTTCTTTCCCATAAACTCCATCAAGGCTCGCGATGCGACAATCCCGAATTTCAAAAAAAGCACGGTCCGGACGATATAATCCCCTTTGCGGCCGTAATGCTTCCGGGCAAAATGGATCTGACTTTGCCGGTAGGCCACCAACCCCGCAAGGATGTTCTCTTTAACCGATTGGCCGCTGTAATGAAGGATCTTTGACATCGGGCAAAAAACAATTTTCCAGCCCCGGTCACGGATCCTTTTGCAAAGATCGATGTCTTCGAAATACATAAAAAAAGATTCGTCCAAAAGCCCCGCCTGTCGAAGAGCTTCACGACGCAACAGGAGGCAGGAGCCCGAAAGCCAATCCACCTCTTGTTCGGTGGAGCAAAATTCGGTGAGATACCCCCGGATGTTTGGGTCGTTGAGCGCGATCCGGTAGGCCACGATCTTGCGCAGGATCTCGGTAAAAAGGTCCGGGAACTTGCCGTAAGAAACCTGATGCCGCCCATCGCCGCCGACATGCTGGGGTCCGATACAGCCTACTTCCGGACGCGAATCCATAGCATGGACAAGCCGGTCAAAGACAGGCTCGATGATCTTTGTGTCGCTATTGAGAAGGAGTAAATAGTGTCCGTATGCGTTCACGATCCCGAGATTATTCGCCGGGCTAAAACCGGCGTTCCGGCCTGTTTCGATGAGACTGACTTCGGGGAACTCTTTGGCGACCCTTTCCCGGATTCCGTCCTGAGAGCCATTATCGATCAGAAGGATCTCATGCGGTACGCGGGGTCTAAACTCCTGGATAGACCTCAGGCACTGAAGCGTGAGCTCCCGGGTCTTGTAATGAACGATGATAATACTTAGAACGACTGTTTTCATGAGGGGCTGTGTTCCGATCCCAGTCTTGCAAGAGCGATACCGTATCCCATAAGAACCCAAAAAAGCGTTGCCGGCAAAAGTTCAAACAAAACATTATCAAAAAAAGAAGCCAAACACAACCCGAACACGCCCGCCAACACGCCGCCCAAAAGGAATCTCAGGTCAGGGTCGCGCAACCTTCCAAACGGCCTCATTGCCCAAGCGAACCAATAGATCATGAGGGCGAGGAAGGATGTAAAACCCACGATCCCGACCTCCGCTAATATTTGAATATAGCTATTGTGGGCATAGTCAGTCAACTCTGAGGGGCCGTGACTTTTTTCGATATTTTTGTAATAGGTGTTCAAACCGATCCCTGTCCAAGGATGTGTTTGAAATAACCGCGTTGCGTCTTTTAGCATCAAGAGCCTCGTCTGCACCGTGGGATCGGTCGCACCATTTCCGGCGCTTCGGTTTCCATAAATGTTCCTAGCGCATAAAAAAATCGCCACCAGAACCACGGGAATGACTAGGACCCTGATTTTTTTAAATAAAAAAGATAATACGAGAATAGCCCCTGAACAAGCAATCAGCCCTCCGCGAGAAAAAGTCAAGAGGAGGCACACGACCATGCTTCCCAGACAGATCCCTTTTCCCCAGGCGACTTTCCAGGTCTTTGCTCCATAAAAAAAAGAGAGCGCCAATCCCAGCATCAGAACCGGTACAAGATAGGAAGCGAACGTATTGGCCGCCGGGAACGTTGCAGTTACCCGGAAAGAATGAAACTCTTTGGCAACACCATAGACATCCAACCTTCCCGCCTCGCGAAACAATAAAAAGTCCCGACCGGAAAAAAATTGGTAGAACCCATCCCAGCAGAGAAAAGTGGCAGTCAGGCACAAAACCAACGCCATATTGATCGCAACGCGCTTTTCCTTAACGCTTTCGGCGATCGCCAACATCAGCAAAAGATATTTCGCATACTTTAGGAACAAAGCAGAGAGACTCTGCCCCAAGTATTCGGAATGGATGAGTGAAGCGGTATATGTCAAAAAAAGCACACCGGCAAGAATGATCAGAGGACGCGGCGCGGAAAGTTTTTCTCGGAGGACTATTTTTTTATAGGCCCAAACCAAAAGCACCGCTCCGGCGCCGATCCCGGTTAAGGCATTCGAAATGGAAACCCCGGCCATCAAAAAATACAGAGCGTATTCCATGGCCCTGTCCCTGGGAAACACAGCCTTTGGGGCAATTAAATTATTCATGGCGTCGCCTCATGGGCACGGATCAACAAATCACGATGTCGGCGAAGGAATCCAAGACATAGCCGGGAATTTGCGCCATAGGAATAATGGCCCGGTTTAAAGAGTGAACGATAGGCCATATGCAATTTCGAATCTATGGCCGTCTCTATGAAGCAACCCTCAAGCCGATCCATCATTTCGGAAGCCAGATCCAGGATATCGTCAGGACTGTTTTCCTCCACTCGAAGGCCTGCCTGTTGATATTGATGTGTAAAAAAATATCCACCGGACTTTGAATTCATGATTTCGCCGAAGCGCAGGTGTCTTTTCAACGACTCGCTCCAAAGAAGTTTGGGCATGCTCAGATCACAATGTCGAATGCCAAGAGTTTCAACCGGGATCATATTCGCTTGTGCAACGGGAATACCGAAGGTCGTGCTGACAAACGAAAGCCCGGAAGTGCAACCGAGGAAAAAACGCGCTTTAGCACAAAGAACGACATCCAACCGCCCAGACTTCACCGGATGCCGGGCATAATCAATCACCCCCGTAATTTTGGGAAGGGGCGTCATTCCGGGATCTCCCATGCGCACACAAACGCCGCCCCGCCGGACGATTTCATTCATAGCCGGGATGGCATTGCCAATCGACGCGTTGCGGTAGGAGGTGATCGCTTCGTTTTTTGGAATATAACTTCCCTCCCGGACATGCACGCATACGAACCACTGACCTTTCTTCAGACCGAGGCGTTCCAGCTCGCTTTGGCCCCAAACATCATCCTCGGCCCGCAGACTGAGGATCGGAGGCTGATTCCCCCAAAGCCGATTGATCCGATAGATCTCCTGTGTCCCGAAATAGCCTGAAACATATCGTGAAAGATCTTTTCTCATCACCCATCGGCGCGACGCCAATTCAAGGATAAATGCCCAAAATGGGACCGAGACGATCGGGACCCATTCGCGCCAGTAGACTAGCAGATGATGGTTGGCTACAAGTTTCGTGGGCGCAGTAATGAACCAGCGCCTTGCCGGCAGAAATCCAAGGTGCTGTTCCTTAAGAAAAGTATCAATGTCCGCCGCAAGGTGTCCGACATGCCACGTTTGCACGCAGAGCCGGCGATAGCCCAAGCAGTGTCCCAATAGCCCAAGAGGAAGAAGAATCAGCCACAGAAGCTCCATGCCGCAGCGCCGGACAAGTCCGGAAAAGAACCATCCCCAGCCCTCCTGCTTGAAACGACTGTGGATCACATAACAAAAAGCTTTAAGCCTTGTTCTCATCTAAAAACCCAGGCAGGTAACACGTTGCGTTAAATATTTTCCGTTGAGGAGAATGCCAGTCCTTACAACAACGAAACCATATCAGAAACACAAAAGGAATGGTTAATAAATTGACCAGTAAATAGCCGGTGGCTATTCCAGCGGCGGCATAATACCTTCCAAGAAAAATAGTCGCGATTGCGGTGAGAACGCCGGTCACCACGGATAAAATTAGGAGCGGCTCCTGCTTATGCGCCCTTAGATAAACTGAAAACGGAAAAGAAAGTGCTCCCAGTGCCTGGGCCACCAACAGAACAGCGACCGTGGGTGGCGACAACAGACGATTGGAAAAAGCGGAGTAAAAAATATGAACCATATCAACGAGTAACCAGCAGCAAATCGAAAGCGCCAAGACCATACACGAAAAAAGGCGTGTTATCCTCCAAAACCGCCTATTCAGTTCTTCAAATTCCCGGCGCGCGATCAATATTCCGAAAAGGGGGGCTCTTGGAGTAAGCCAAACTCCCGAGACTCTGGCTACAGCTGAAACGATGGACCAAGTCATTCCAAACTGGCCCGCGATTACCGGACCTTGGTAGTGAAATAGCAAAGGAGTAAACAATGAGAAAGAAAAATAACCGCTGGCCCAGGAAAGCGCTATTTTCCATTGCATCGGGAAAATGTCTTTTCGCCACCTGATAATATCGCTAGCGGGATTGCGAAACAGCAACTGTTTAAAAAAAAGAGAATACCGCGAAGCAATAAAAAACAGCCCTGCAATGGCCATAATGCCAGCCGCTATCACGAGGACCCACAGTGTCAATCCTGCGAAAATTGCAATCCAAAGAGCGAGACTCCCGAGGAGCCCCTGAAAAAACCTGAACTGATAGAGACTTGATACTTGATTACACCCCTCAAGCAAAGACCAGGCAGGTGCCAGGCAAACTGTGATGCCCGTCATCAAAGATAAGGCCAACCATGGAGCTCTCCATGCGACTTCTTGCGCAGGAGAGTATGTAAAGAACAGATATCCCCCTCCGCCTACCGCAATGATGACAATCAAGGCCCCGACGAAATACCATTTCATTGCCAACTGCGCCAGACTTGTAAGCCTTGAAAGAGCCATGGGATCGCCCGTAACTTCCCCGTTAGCCGCCATTCGTAAAAGCGACCACTCATGACTGGCGAATTGCACTAACACCGTACCTAGCCCTAATTCCACAAAAATCTGAAGCGCGAGAAGGTTAGAAAAAGTGTAGTAGTAACCTTGCAACACCGGAGTAAAGAATTTTGTGATCAACAAAAGCGAAACAGGGACTGCGGCCAGCCCCCACATCTTCGACAAAAGACCAAAAAAAACAGGGCGATCGATATCCGCCTTGCGCAGGACATTTCGAATCCAGGCATCCATCGAATGATGGAAAGGCTCCGCTGGTTCAGGCATTGATGAAATCGGCTTCATGGGTTTCATCGGTTATCGGGGTAAATTTTTAGTGGAGGAGGCAAAATTTTCTCAAATTCGTTCATTTCTAATCGACGAAATATGGTTTTGGCTAGTTCGGGCACCAAGGCAAAATAAACACTTGCGTTTTTCGGCACCTGCGACGGACTAAGAATGGGCTTTCCCATATGTTTTCTGCCGATACGACTCGGATCCTCATCCACAAAAAAATCAATACCCGATGACAAAATTCCGGCAAGCCAAGTGGCAGCGATCGATGTTCCAAAAATTCCCAATGAACGTCCTTCCTGAACGAGCTTATTGACTTGAGCTGCTGTGGCGCGCAACCAGTCCACGTAGTCGCTCATGCGAATAAATATCTTGTCGGCCATATGGGTTTCCAAAATACTCTCCCGACAAATTTTTTCTTCCCCATTTTCTTTCCTTCCAGCCAAGAGAGATATTTCCTTCGGAACCCAGTCCGTCGCAACAAGGGTCGGCATAAATCCAACGCGTCTCAGTAAATTCGAAAGAGTCTCCGGACTGAAATGCATTAGATGATCGGCTATTAAAATGTCGAAGGGATTCTCCTCGATATTGGAGACTTCCATAAATATTTTTCCGTTCCCGATAACCGGCAAAAGTTGTCTCAAAGCATCACCGGGTGATGGGAAATGCTCCAGGGCATGAATCAGGGTGACCAAGTCAAACCGTTCGCCAATGGCACCCAACGTTCCGGTGTAAAGTTTCTCAAACCTTGGTATGCGCGAAAGACGTTGCAGTGAGCCATCTCCGAACTCGTATCCACTAAAAGACCATTCAGTCAATACCCGGCTCATGGCACTCAGCGTGGCGCCATTACCACAACCCACATCCATCGCACGACCTCTTGCGCTCAGCTGTTTGTCAGCCATCAGATGCCCAAGAATGACATCACTCCGTCGCCGAGGAGTCCCTGACACACGATCAAAGACGATCTGCTCATCTCCTCCGGATTGGTAATAGGTCGCATAACTTGAATAAATGCCCTCTATTTCCTTCAACCAACGCTTATCCGGCAGTTTTTGAACGCCTCCGCAGGAAGCGCAGACAAAGAGCATTCCGCCCGCCTCGAAACTTCGGCAATCCGATGTGATCCTAGGGAGCAAAGAGAAATTTTCCACTTGGCTCAAAGTGTGAGCCCCGCATATTTGGCAGGCTTGTGAACTAGTCGGCCCGCGGTTATTCTTCATGGGCTAATTCCCCGCAACCAACTGTTCGAGCAAATGAGTGGTCGGTTCGGGCCTAATTCCCAACAGCTGGTGGGTTCGCTTCATTCCCAGAGCAGGATGCTCTGGCCGGAAAAAAATTTTCACTTCCGAATCCATCGAAGACAAAGGCCGAACCAGATCTTGACTTGCACCCGTGCAGGTGGCCAGACGCCTTGCAAAGTCTGCATACGTCATTTCGTCAGCACCGGAAAGATGGAATACGCCATCGTGTTTACTCGTGGCAATAGCAAGAATCGCATCTAACACATAAGAAAGGGAGACTGGCGATATCCGTAGATCGTCAAATGCCGAACAGGATTCATGAGAAGAAAGCCGCTTTATAAAATCCTTCGTCATTCCCGAAGTCGAAGTGAGTACTTTTGAAAGACGAACGATTGCGACGGAGCCTGCTCCCCCTGAAAGAGAAATAAGTTCCTCCTCCACAGCGACCTTTTGCCGCCCGTACTCGGTAGAAGGACAATACGAACCATCTTCTTCCGGTCGGACAACACTACCGTCGAAGACGGCGTTACTTGAAAGAAAGATGATCCTCGTTCTGGAGGCGTAGAGCCTTCTTGCCAATGCAAGTGTGTTCGTGACATTTATTTGATGTGAAATTCGGGGCTCTACTTCACATGCAGCAATACTCGTAATTCCCGCACATAGAAAGACCCAACCTCCCTCCATGGGATAAGCCCATGACGAAATGTCCAGATTTGAGGATAGGTCGAGCCTTACCGCGTTTTTATCCACTTTTGATGTGCGCCTCGTTGTCGCGACAACGCTCGAATCCATGGAACGAAGCCTTTCGACCAGCTTCGAACCGACGAGTCCATCACCCCCAACCACAAGACAAGGAAAATTTTTAATATTCATTCGGTTGCTTTTCGGGCGGGAGATTATGAGCTCGAACAAATGAAAAATAGAGGGTTTCTCTGCCAAACCAGGACTTATAGTGCTTCATCGCCGCAATGGCGGACGGCGTAACCTCTGGAGCATTCAACAATCGAATGGCCTCATCGATGGCCGCGCTTAGGTCCGTCGATACACTTCTCAGATTTTTCCCGATGGGCCGAAGAATTTTGGCAATACCATAGAAATAAGTTCGATTGAGTTCACTGGGCATCTTCGCTTTCGACTGTGCCAGGGCCGCCAGGAGAGCGGTGCACAATGGGTTCAATTGACGATTGAGAGCTAAAGATCTTCCATCAAAAATCCGTCGATAATCCAAAAAATTATGCGAGTTACGCTCGTAACACTCCAAAGCGTTCTCGTTTGTCCGGGCATTGCTGTCGTAAAGTTGTTTAAACCAACGCCACTCAGTGATGAAATCCGGGCTCGCACCAAAAACAGTGAATCCTCTCGCCGATATTTCATGGAGAATCATTTCTAATGTAAGACCTTGGTCCAAGTAAGTAGGATTAACCATGTTGTCTTTGACCCAATCTTCATGGCGCCTTGTCATACCGGATATCGTCTCGAGATGAGGAGACAAGGCCTTCTGCACAAGCGTCACTCGTGAATCGTAATCAACGGGTTTGTTCATCAGTAGTTTTTGGACCAGACAGTAACGAATAAGATTCGACAACCATCCGCTGATCGACAGTGCGGTAAGGATCAACATGCCTCCTGGCGCGACGCGATCGGCAAGGGTGCTGACCAGAGAGCGTTCATGGCTTGACGACCCCAACCACCCCTCACAAATCACGATATCAAATAATTCATTGGGTGGATAGTTTTCCAATTTTACCGGAATGATCTCGGGACAGGTATGCGGGGTACTGAAATTTCTGTAGGTTTTTTCGATCTGTTTTAAGGCAACGGGGTTGGGCTCGACGATCACAAACCGAGAAGGTTGTTGTGCGGAAACATATAAGCTATTTTGTCCTGAACCCGCAGCAATTTCTAAGACTTTTGCGTTGCGAAACAACATTCCGGAAAGTCCGAGCATGTTGTAAAGAGATTGCCGACGGTCAAGATGCTTTGAGAGGTCCTTAGCCAGATAGCAAACCGGACTTATTCCATGCTTGAGATAATAGTCAAGTAACGTACCTTTCACTTCCCGGGTCGATTTTGACGTTCCAAGCGTTGGAAAAGATCTGCCCTTATGTCTACCCATGGGTGTCTGCCGAACCTTTTCGTTTTCCGCAGCAGATGGCGAGGAGATAATGCGCCATGGCGTAGTGGCCCGTATGAACAACCTCGTCATTCATTGAAAACATAAAAACATTATGGAAATATTTATCAAGAAAATCTTTAAATTTCTTGCCTGACTTACAATTGACATGTCCGATTTTGCTTTGCGGGGATGCAAGTGCCTGGGATTCCAAGGAGGGCATCCCAAGGATTAAAGTTCCGTTAGAGTCGAGGGAGCGGAGTACATTGTTCATAAAGAGGGTTTCCTTGGACGGGGCGATATGCTCGAGAACATCAAGGCTGTATATGCCGTTGTAAGGCCCACCCTTTACTGGACCGGATAAAATATCGTGAACAAAGCATTTCAGGGGCCATGCGGTATCCATCCGTTTTTTCACATCCGCGATGAAAACACGGTCAAAATCAATGGCCGTGATGGATCCGATCTCTTGTTGCACCACGCGCGTTCCAAAGGCATCCGCACAACCGATCTCCAAGACTTTTTTCTTGCCAGAAAGCATCTTGGCAACAAATTTATAGCGAGAAAGCGTAAACAGGGCCCGTCGAGGATCCTGATTCCATGATGTGTTAATCATCAATCCCAACTTAGCAGTTCCGTGTTTTTTTATGACATCAAAAACGACGCCATATTGCGGCTCTTTGGTCTTAGGCCTATTTTTTGTTATAGAGCTCATGGCTTCACCTTTCTTGCGTATGGATCCGGCACGATGAATTAGATTTACTACTTCGGCGACTGAATAAAAAGATTTTCCTGAAGCGACGCATCAATATGTCAAGTAACGTATGGCAGACGGATTGTAGGTTTTTAAAAGTTAACGCGGTGGATTTCCCAAAATGACGTTCGTGTGTCTTGACAGGAACCTCGACAAAACTTACCCCCTCGTCTAAAAGGCGTGTAAGCAAATCTGCCTGAAAGCTCAACCCTTGGCAGCTTATCGGCCATCTCAGAACATTGTAACGACGGTGAATCGCCAATCCATTGTAATACCTAAGCTTATGTCCGGAAATCAGATTAACGGTTGTGGTAAATGCGCGAGATAGAAAAATTCTAGGAAATGTTTTTCCGGGACACTCGACCTGATAGGGGACCACCATTTCAGCTTTCCCAATATGCCTGAAGATCGTCACAAGGGTTTCGAGCGGTTCGACGTCATCGCCGCACACCAGCCGATACCACTCCCCGCGTCCAATGCGAGCACCATCAAAAAAATTTTGAGCCAGCCCCCTATTAGTCTTGTTAATGATCAAAATAATATCCAGGTCGGGATGTTTCTCTATAAAGGACCTGACTAGATCGGGAGAGCGATCTGTCGAGCAATCATCAATAACGATAATCTCATAACTCCTCTGAATTTCTTTCATGGCCGCAACAACGGTCTTGAGCGTGTTGAGAATACAGGCTTCTTCGTTGTACAAAGAAACGAAGAGGGTCAGCTCAAGCGAAGAAACAGAATGGGTGGTCAGGGGTACACGATAAGCTTGAGATGATACTGAAAGCACAATTCCCGCCTCCCAGAGATCACTGCCGGGAACCTTTTTTGCGTTACCCATGTTTTACGACCTTTAACATATGATATCTTCCCCGTGTTTCAGAGGAATTATTGCCAACCTTCAACCTTTTTGAGATTGTCAGGTCGGACTATGCCATGCAAGGAATGTTTATTGATTTCATAAAGGTATAACACTCTGTCGTAAAGAGACTGTCCGTAATCTGCAGTTCCTTTCGTGGTAGATGGCATGCCGCGTCGCAGGTTAGTCCCCCACTTAAACAGGAACTTAGGACGCATGCCATTTTGACCATCGTTCCATGTGAGCAGATAGTGTGACCCCAACTGCCACACAATGCGGAAATTGGTTGCGAGTGATTGACCGGTGAAAAGGGGCGAATAGGGCAAAGCGCCAAACATTGGCGCATCAAGATTCACAAGAAAAAAGTTGATTCCAAGCGCTTGCAACGCCTTTTTAGCAGAGTCCGGATCGCCAAACACGATCTCATGCCATCTATTTCCAAAAGCGTAGGAAACCTCGGTCATGATACCTGGATACTGCAAGAACAGAGGGCCATAATCCACATTGATATTGAGCGATGCAATTCGGCTGTGTTCTCCTGCTACAGCTCTGATTTTTGGATACTGGGTGCTCAAATTTTTATCCACAGGGGCAAGTTCATTAGCCGTTAACCTGCCTAAAGCAAACTTAAGCGGAATTTTCACCTTGCCACCTCGGCTATGATCAATAGCCGCGGAAAAGGTTACCAAAGAAAGCAGCACGGGGACGAGTATGCTTGTAGTCCGATACACAATAGATCGCGAGATCAACGAGCTGCAGACAATGAGCACCGAGAAAATGAGCAGAGTGACGTACATAGACACAAATTCGGACAAGCGCAGAATGGAAATCGGTTGTCGTACAAAGACATAGACCAAAAAAACAAGCAGACACACGATGGAAGAAGGAAGCATGACCCGTCGCAGGGCATTTCCGCGCATCGCCGACATTTCATTAACGCTAAATCCACGAGCCTCTAAGTCACATCCCAAAAGCGGAACGGCGGACGAGGCTGTTCCTCCGGGCGCTTCCTCCCTCTTGTGCAGGAAAATGCCAAACATGCCAGATCGAGCCGTTTTCCACCACCAACGCGTTTTCCGCAATGCGTCCCAAAACCCCAATCCAATTAAAAAACCGGAAACAACCCAGAACATTCGCAAAAAAAAGAACTTTTCCAGGCGGAACAACTGGGCATATCGCACAAGGCTTTGGAGTGTGCTCGAGATGCCGATGGTTCCGAGTTCCGAGCTTGAGCCCTCCGAGAGATAGAACATGAGGTAAGAACTAACCCACTTGGAGAAAATGGTCTGGTTCCAAAATGTCAGGAAAACGCGGAACGGCGTTATTTCGTAAAGGCCAGTCACGGAATAATTTTGCATCATGGAAAGTAACGAAGTGACGCCGCCAAGACCAAGAACGAATGCATATCTTAACGCGAGACCGTGATTATGCCTGCACAGCGCAATAGCCGCATATACGACAATGAACATGAGCGTGTAAGCCCCCGCCTGTAATGAATACAAAAGGAGACTTACCTGCAGGATGCATGCGACGAACATGCACAGATTTCTGTGCCGTTTCGATGCGGCCATCAACACCACCACACAAGTGATGGCTAGTATTACCGCGCTGATTTCACAATGGTGCTTGATAAAAAAACCTTCATTCGGCCATGCCATCATTCCGAGCATAAAAATGACTGTTGAAATTGCCCATAGCGAACTGCCGCACGCACGCTTCATGATTGCGTAGATGAGTGTAGCGGCAGCAAAAAAATGAAGAAAAGAAACAAGCAACGGCCCAGTCCTGTCTGTGATCAGCATGCTGAAATAGAAAAGTCCGGCACCTTTTGAATAAAAGTATTGGTACCAAACATCGTTGGGGGCCAAACCGCCACTCTGGATCACATGGTCGTAGAAGGGGCCGTAATGAGTGAGATAGTCGCCATCAAACGAGTATTGGCAATGCCCAAAATATACGATGCCGAGGATCGTTGCCGCAATCAAACACAATCCGCCGACGCAGATGCTCTCAAGCAGGTTCCGCTTCACTGCATCTACACATCGGCGATACATTTGCTGCATATCGAAAACAAAGGGAAACAAAAGCAGCAACGGAAGCGAGCCAAGAAACACAAAAAACGGCTTATAAAGCTCTTTCAATCCGATAAAAAACATACCCATTCGAAGCACGGCAGAACCAACAAAGAAATAAAAAAGCATCTTCTCGAGTGTGCCGAGATCCTCGAAGCTCTTGGTTAGCCACATAAGAACGATCCGGCCCGTGGTGAGGCAGGCTATTCCCAAGCACACCATAAAAACCAAGCGCAGCGTCGTCCACGCAAGGATTTCACCCGCCGAAACGTTTGCACTGACATTCCACACATCATGAGACCTAAACCACATGAATAGGGCGAGATAAAGAAGGGCAAGCACGACAGCCCCTATTGTTTTCTTAATCCAATTCATATTACACTCTCTGACATATCGACCTTTCAGCACGGAATGCGCGTTTAAAGTCCGCACAAATTCAGTTTCAAAATCGACCTGCCCCGATGAATCGCATCAACACTTATGATCGATGGGTGACTGAAGGCGCTGAGGAAAATCGCCTGTTCAGGACACTGCGAAGCATATTGCGAGCAGGCTTCTCTATAAGCAATAAGCTTCCATAGGAAAAGACGGTTGTAAATAGAACGAAAAAGATGAGTCTGACAGATGAACTAACGTAGGCGCCGAGAGAGGGTCCGCTTGAAACAAAAGCTGGAAATAAGGAATAAACATGGAATTGAATAATATACACAGAATAGCTAATCTCTCCGCAGAAGACGGCAGGCTTCGAGGCGAAAAACTTCGAGATGTGCAGGTCATATCTGCATGAGTAATAGAAAAGACAAGCCAGAAATGGGGCGAATCCAAAATTTGTCGTCAAAAATACAAGGAAAGGGTGCGCCAGCGCTGGAACAATACGCACACAAAACATAAATACAATTCCGATCAGACAAAACATCGATACAATATAGGCGTGGAATGGTGCGCTCTTAGACGAATGACCTTTCTTGGATGAACCCAAGTATAACCATGCGGAGCACATTCCTAAAAAAAACTCAAAAATACGGATGTAGGGTGAAAAGTACGTCAACCATCCCCAGACATCGGGACTTGAAGGAGTTGAAAATAACGGCCCGAGCCGCCGTGTAACACCAACACTGTGGGACCATAGAACATACAAAACCAGTAATAGGCCAATCACCAATGTGACGGAAAACGCCAGCTTCCCTCTCGAGGTGCGTACCCGAAACGGGACCAAGGTGAGCAGTGCGAAGATCACATAAAAGAAAGCCTCCGTACTGATGGACCAAGCTGGCGGAAAGGTGATCATCTGCAAATTGAACCAGGACTGGGTCAGCGTCAAAAAGCTGATCAACCCAAAAAAGTTACTGGAAAATAAAGATTTCCAGAGGCCGCCGACAGAAACTAATAAAAAAACTAAATACAACGGATACAGGCGTGCGAACCGTGCGACCATGAATTTCGCGAATGCGGCCCCCCATTTGTTCGAAGCGAATAAATCACTATAGTTGTATGCGATGACAAAACCGCTCAACACAAAAAAAGTTGTCATTCCGAAATAGGCGAGTCCGACTGTATACAAACGGAAGGGTGACAGGCCTCCTGAATACGAAAACGAAACATCAAACGCGTGCGCAAGCATGACACTGTATGCGGCCAGCGCGCGGAACCCGGTCAAGACAGGGATATTTTCTTTGGCCGCAACGTTTTCCATTCCTCCCGTGCAAAGAAGCGGCTTCATCAGGAAGGAAAGCAACGTTCTCCCATGCAAAAGTATTAAGAAAAGCGCAAGGAAGGCGACCAGGATCCAAGACGTTACCCTGAAATGCCGCGCCGTTTTTCTTAAAGGTTTTTCAGCTTTTCTGAAATCATCTTTGTATCCAAAATAAGGATTGTTTTCTGATACATTGAGCAAGAGTTGTTTGTCCTGCACTCTGAAGGTGTCGATGGCATGAAGCGGCATGAAATCCCTAACGATATCTTCTGGCAACCACGTATGGGAACGAAGCACGAAGTCCCCCAGCCTCTTTTCTAAAATTATGCTCTTGAGATGCCATGCCTTAAGGCCACTTCCCAGAGCTATTTTTACGTTTTCAATTTTTTTGGCTGGAAGAGGGACAGATAAAAGGGAGATTGACGAATCATGGGCATTTGTCGCCGCAACGGGCATCGTTGTTGATTTGGAATCAGCTTCGTTAAAACCGTTTCCAACATCATAAAATACTTGCAAGGCATCATTCCTCGCAGGGTTGATGGCCTCTACGGTTAGGGAGTATTTAATCGGAAGAAGCGAAATTCCAGTCATCACGATCAAGGTGGATGCCAAAAAAGTTGTTAGCATCATTTTTTTGTTAGAGCTTTTTTTAAACACAGGTCCTCGTCGGTTTCCGCCGCTCCGAAATTGAAAGCAGTGGCATTTTAGGCTGTTCAAGATGCTTTAGATCCAAGCCGAAATCTTTCGTGCTTGCCCGTTGTATTTGCTATCGAATGCGGGCGTTGATTTAACACGACAAATGGATTCTGGTCAAGAATTTAAGGAAAAGAAATCCAAGGGGATTATGAAAAGTCACTGATCTTTCGTTCCACGAATTATCAAAAGTCCTCCCTGTCCGGAAAACCAAGGCAATACGCTCGCGATACTATTTGAAAGGCGTAGGATCTTACGGATCCACAGCTCATTCATCCCGATGAACAGGTGGGGGGGCAAGAAAAAACCGGTCGAAGTTTGAAGATGCAGCCCATGGGTCAAGCCCCATTTTCGGACCCAGGCACTTTTAAGGAGGGGGTGGGTACCTGCTTCCTCGTGCCACAAGGTTCTGATTTTCATAAGAAGATCAAAAATGAGTCGAAAGGCGGATGCATTGTTCTCATAGCCAAATAATTGCGCGCCTCGGGACATCACTCGTGCCATCGACTCAATCGCATGTTCGGGTGTTACCACGTGATGTAAAACACCCGTGAAGATGCAAGCGTTGAAAGTATCGCTTAAAAAAGGCAACGATTCAGCATTGCAAACCACAAAATCAATCGCCGCTAAATTGGGACCCAAGCGGGAAACACTCGCGCGTGCCTGTCGAACCGCCTCAAGGCAGAGATCTGTTGCCACGACCCGGCAGCCGGCTGACACAAGCGCGACGGTGGATCGCCCAGTCCCGCATCCGATTTCTAACACCTTTCCACTCTGCAAGAAAACCGTCCGACTCCATGGGACGATCGTGAGCTCTTGGACGGCCTGCCAAAAAGGCGAACTTGTAACCTCTTTGTCATAACGTTGAGAAAATTTTGTGTAGTGATCCAACTGCGCCTGAACCATGATTCGCTGTTGCGAATTGGAATCGGATGGTTTGACGGCAATTGCTGGGAGGGTTCCGCTATGTTTCCCTTCACCCATAATGGAATTAAGCGGATCCATGATCAATGCGGGATCCGTCGAAATAATCGGTATGGAATCGAGAACGGGATACTCACGATGACATTCCGGACAAGACAGAATGGCCGTTTCAATCTCCTGGTCACTTCGAGACAAAACGTGTAGCAGGGTGAGTTTTGTCACGCATTCAGGACATGCCAGGTACTCCAAACAACGATCTTTCATTGCTTCACCTCCCCACCAGGAACACGAGTATTCTGGAGAAGATGGGGCTTTCTTGAGATCCTGGCAACACACATATATTGTGCCCCCATTGGAAGAAAACCTAAAAAAGGCTCCAAAAATCTGAACATTCTAAAAATGCTCGGGAAGAAAACCATAAAACGGAAACAAAAATCCACCACACCATTCCTTCGCAAAAGGCACTTCATACGCCAAGCTCCCACGAGAGATGCATTTTTATCGATGGGCGATGTTTTAACGACCCACTGAGTCAAGGGATTTAACGGATTGTGTTCAAAAATAAATAAATAGGCATTTTCTTTCAGGAGTTTCAACACGGATTGAAGAAGATCATCTCTTTTCTCAGGATGAACATGGTGAAAAACGTTCGACAATATGATCACGTCAAAAAAACCCTGAAAAGAATCATCGAGATCAGTTAAGAAATTGACATTTCGAACATTGTTACGACAAACATTGATCGACTCTTGCGAGACATCGTAACCATAGATTTCCGCTCGCTCCATCCCGGAAAATGAGCGCAAGGACTTTGCGACCGCTCCAATACCGCAGCCGTAATCCAACACCCGCCCCTTAAAATGGTTACCCAGGGTTTTTTGGACTCGTTCTGCTTTGTACCTGGCGAAATACGCTGCCTTCTCTCCGGAAATCCAGAGATCGCGTGTTAGTACGGCATCGTATGATGAACTTAGGGCATCAAAGGTATTTTTCATCGGGCTTTCGATTTCTTAAATTCCACCATGCGAATATTGAGCAAGTTTTTTAAAAATTCAAGAATAGCGGATGGACGGACAAAAGACTTGCGGTACCGGCCCTTTAGGAATTTCGTCGGAACCTCCCCCACGCGAAGCCCGAGCCAACGGCACTGGATAATCATTTCCGTGTCAAGAAACCAATCGTTCGAAACAAGAGTCATTCGCTGGAACGCCTCTCGGGTGAAGATCTTAGGTTTGGAGTTGATATCCCGAGCTTTAATGCCCGGGAACAAAACCCGGGTTAATAGATTGAATATGCGGGAGTTTGCCCAACGATGAAATCCGTCGTTTCGTTTCTCACGGTACGTGAGGACAAAATCTAATTTTTCCGTCCGGATCTTCTCAAAAACCCGGAGGATATCATTCCAGGGCATTTGTTCGTCCCCATCAATAAGACAAATGTAAAGACCTTGTGCCTGACCCAGGCCGCTCCTCGCGTCCCACCCCATCATCCCCTGCTTGACATGAGTGACTGCAATAAGACGGGAATCTTTCGAAGCAAGTTCTTGAACAACAAGGGGCGTCTCGTCAGTGGAACCGTTCATGTAGTTGCCAACCAGGATAATCTCCCATGAATGGACGTTCTTTTCCAGAAGAGCAATAATAATGGGCAAAAAATTTCGGATACGTCGACCTTCCCGATAACAAAGGACGACCACCGATAATTCAACAGCGCTTTGCTTTTCCATAAACGACCAATTTGCTCCTATCCGACAGCCTCAATTATCGAGCCCCGCGCTCACCTGCCTTTATCTGCAGATCGGACATCCGCCCCGAGCTGCATTTGCTTCGCCTCAAGATAGTCTTGAATCCTGCCGAATGGCCCGCTGAAGGGACCGAAGTTGTAAAAAATCTTCGCATCAAGTGGCCCAGAGAAGACCACGCCGGTCAGAACAAGATCCGCACGAACAAGTCTTAGGTTTTCCTTCGCGTTTGTTGCCGCCTTCGACTTAATTTCAAGGCAATGCGAGTATTGAAGCGGAAGCACCAGCAAGGACTGTCCCTTGGATTGGGCGCGCACGCTTATGCCATCCTTCTCCCAGATAAAAGCAGTATCACTTGCTTCCATCAGTACGCCCTCGATCGGTTTCGACAAGACAACGTTTTGTGTTGGCTGAAACTCCAGGTCCTGAATTTTAGCAAGCGTGCCCGCGGCCGTGGCTTCAACCCACTGTTTTGTGGGACTGAAGTTGCCAAGGTTGGGACGGTCGATCTCATACAGCAATAGTTGGGATTTTCCGCTAACAGGTTTCGCCGTCGCCGTGGAAAAGCCATCCCAGGGCAAGTAACGTTGGATAAGTCGCGCAGGTTGTTTTTCGTTCAATTCGTCCTGGGTAACCACATAACGAACCCCGAACAATCCAAGCAGGCGTGCGTCTGGCTGTGTTAGAACAACAACACTCCGCTGCTGAAAATCACGTTCGGAGGCGAACAGCCGTGTCATCAGGTAATAATACTCCGGGTTCATGTACTGGTCGTAAGTGAACAGCGTGGGGATTCCGTGCCACCACAGCCCCACCGCGCGGTGGTCGTTACCGGTTTCCTGCCATAAGGTGCAGTCATAGCTGACATTGTCCGGCCAGGAGGTGCCTTTTTCCGGCAGCGCGAGCCCGGTAAAGGTAGCCACACTCCCACGCCAAGGATCGCCAGGATTCAAGGCGCAACGAGACTTGAGCACATCTACAAGGGGGGTGACCTTGGGCGGAACTGGCAGAGCTCTGATATCCTTGGGTCTATTCACCACAGAAAGCACTAAAAAAATCAGGATTGGAGCAACAAGGACAAAGAGCGTTGACGGCGCAATCCGGCCCACTGCAAAACGGGTCCTCAATTGAAGTGGAATAAGACTCCCAAGACGCCGGAACACTTCTCCCCAAAGAAAGCTGGCATATACAAAGATAAGCGGCCATGTGAACCATTCGAAATAGAGAAGGGTCGGTCCGCGATACCATGTGATGACGAAAGTAAGCAGTATGCCTGTTGCCACAAGCGCTAGCGCATAGATCACGTAAATGCGCGCCACTGCACGCAAAAGACCGTTTGCATAGCGCCACGCCATCACTCCCCCGACAATCCCCGTGAGAAAAACCACCGAACTCATCCAGCCAAGATTAAAAAAAATGTGGAACAAAATTGAAATAAAAACCCAGCTCGGACGTCCATAAATAAGCTCGGGGTTAAAAAAAGAGGGCACGGTGGGAAGCAGCAACGCCGCGATGTATACCATGGGCAATCCAGCCAAAATAATGAAGCCGAGCACGCAACCGATGCTAAAGCGGCGCGCCTTTAAAGCAAAGGGCTTTCCAGATAAAGCGTAGAAAAAAAATACTGCCAACAAAGGAAAGCTGAGCACGGCCGAAAAAGGGAACCCTACGAGAGAAACAATGAACACGAGAAGTGCGAGTGCGGCAGATAGGATGGATTTTGTGGAACGCAGCCGCAAAAGCAACGCAATGATGATATTAGAAAAAGCGATATGTTCGATTATCGATGGGAAAATTCCGGAGATGGGGTAAAACACGAGATTATTTAAAACAGGTGGAACCAAGAAGGGCGTGACCAAGAGCGTACCCATCCAGCTGGCAAATGCTCTAACACGTCGGGAAGCACCCAAAGCGTAAGACAGAAACCACATGGATGCGAAAAATTCCAAGGTTATGCAGGTGTAGTACAAAACGGCATTGGGTGTGGCCCCCTTCAGAAGAAAGGTCAATAGAGAGGCAGGTGAAAACCAGAAGTTGAGAGGGAAGGTCATTCCGCCCAATCCTTGAAGGGGGTTAAGGATCATTTGGGTTGTCGGTACCGACCATTCGAAATGGAACTTTGCCAGCTGTTGCATATAGGCACCGTCATAAGGAAGAAAAAGCGCGGCGCGGTTCTGGATGAAAAAAAACAGACCCAAGGCTGCAAGGGAGACGAACTGATAGAAGAATAGAAACATAGGATTAAACCGTCACGCCGGACCGGCTCTCATACAAAACCTAAATGTTCGGGATCCGCCCGCAGGTATTCATGGACTAATCGATTCTTGGCGTCCGCGACGCAATGGTGAGCGCAATCGCATGAGGGATCGATCTTGAAGAATTTGTTTTTATCTGAAAACCAGAAATCCTTGAAGCGAACATCTTTGATGCTTCCGACCAGCCCGCAATCGAGATTGTAAGCTTTATCCTGACAGGAATAGACATTGAGATCCGCCCCGATAATCGGAAGGATCTGAAGGTACGGGCACCAGTGATAGTCTTTCTCAAAGCTGATCTCCTGGCGGTGATAGGCGTTATAAAGTTCGAAAGAATTGTCGGCTAAGTCCATGGCGGCCTTTTTGATGATCTTTTCCGCCGCGGCAAAGAACGGATCGTGATATTTATTGTTCTCCTCAGAGGTGTTCGCGACGATACAAGGTGAGACCTTGACGCTATCAACGCCAATGTTTTTTAGAAGGCTGGCGAGCTCATGGAAGTGAGAGTAATTATCTTTATCCAAAATGACGCTTACTCCAAGTTGGCAGGGGCCTTTGATGGCTTTGAAGGCGCGGATATTATTGATGATCTTTGTGAATTCTCCATCTTTTACGCCACGGTATTTCTTATAACTTGTATCGTCCCATCCGTCCATGGAAATGCGCACCCAAGTACCGTGTTTCGCAAAAAGTTCGGCCGCTTCGCCGCAAAGAAGAGCCCCGTTCGTTAAAGATGCGATCTTGATTTTGTGGCGGATAAGTTCTTTTAGCGTCGGCACAAGATGCGGATAACAAAAAGGCTCCCCGCCGCCGCTAAAAGTCACGGCCTTGACGCCCATTTCGGAGATATCCTTGACGATCTCCATCATCTTAGGCAAAGGAATGGTGTCTTTAGTTACCATATCCTTACCCAACTGCAGCCCTTCGGCTTTATAGGCGCAATACCAGCAGCGATGGTTGCAAATATTCGTCGGTTTGATCCGTATATGGACCGGCGGCAGGATCGCATCGACGGTTTTCGGCAACGAATCCACTTTGGCCTGATAATGAAAGATCTTCAGCTTGGTGTAGAGATTCCCCATGAGCTCCTGTTATTCAAAATAGATGAATTCGTGATCGCCCGTATAGCCGCATTCCCCCAAAAACCAGACCCACTCATCGGGCGTAAAGAATATCTCGCAGGTAAGCGCCCAGCACTGAAGATTGAAGAGCTCCTGAACGTTGCGATAACTTTCAACGCAAACATATTTGTTCTTTCCGACCCGCTCGATCTCCTGAAGCGCCTGCTTCAGCTCATAAACATACAAGTTATGAAGTGTCGTATTGGAAAAAACGAGGTCGAATTCTTTGTCCGGAAAAGGATATTCTTCCTGGGCCCGTGTCTTTTTTAAAAAAGCCCTTACTTCTTCCTTGGCATTCGTGAGCGCATGATCAGAAATATCGATCCCGGTTACCGTCGCTCCAGGTAAAAGCTTCTTTAATTCGTGGAGAAGGAATCCTTTGCCGCAGCCCACATCCAGGATCTTGGCATTTCGCGGAAGTTTGTAATGATCGATAAGCGTTTTGGCGACCACGGCCCAACGCCCGTCATAGCGGTACCCCCCGTAACCATACTTGCGGTCCCCGTCCCAATAATCAAAGCCGTACTGGCGCGCAACCTCGGAGCAATGGACCTTATCGTTCACCATTCGCTCAATATAATTACGCACAGATTTTTTGTGAAGCGGAGTAATGATATTAAGCAGTTGTCCCATACTAACTCCTCACCATAGCTTGAACGGCCGCCACGATATGGGCTTTAGAGAGTCCGTTCAGTTCTTTGAGATCGTCATAGGTTCCATACCCTTTAGCAAACACATCCTTAAGGCCCATCCGGCAGAATTTGACCTTTCCCCAACCTTCTTCCAGTAGGATCTCGCTAATGGCGCCCGCCAGGCCGCCGTTGATGTTCTGCTCTTCAACGACCAGGATCCGGCCTGTCTCGCGCGCTGCCTTCACGATCATTTCCCGGTCGATGGGTTTGATCGTATGGAAATTTACAAGCCTTGCCGAGATCCCTTCTTTTTTAAGTTCTTTGACAGCCAGAAGGACTTCGTGGACACTACTTCCAGTCGAAAAAATTGCCACATCCTTGCCGGGCATGATCTCCACGGCTTTCCCGACCGAAAAGTCATAATCTTTTTCATAAACCGCCGGTGTTCCACCCGTTGCGAGTCGGATATAGACCGGTCCGTTAATGGCCGCGGCGGCCAGGGTCACCTTCTTTGTCTCGAGAGGATCTGCCGGAGAAAAAATGGTCAAATGTGGCAGACATCGCATGACGGCGATATCTTCCGTGCCGTGATGAGTCGGGCCGAGACTGCTATAGACGAACCCCACGCCGATCCCGACGAGCTTGACGTTCATATTCTGGAGGCAAACATCATTGCGAATTTGTTCGTATGCCCGGTAAACCAGAAAGTTTGAGATCGTATACGCAAAAGGGATCTTGCCGGAGGATGCAAGCCCCGCCGCCATGCCCACCATATTCGCTTCCGAAATGCCGCAATTGGTGTATTGTCCCGGGAAATCGGCGCGGAATTTATCATAGACAATGGCGCCATTATCCGAAATAAGCGCCAAGATATTTTTATTGGATTTGGCGAGGTCGTGGAGCGCTGACAAATACGCGTTTCTCACGTTACAACACCTTCGATCAACTGCAGACCCAGTTCATCACAGGCAAGCTGCATCTCTTCCGATTTTGGCTGACGGTAATGCCATATCGGTACGTTTTCCATGAACGAGATCCCCTTGCCTTTGATCGTATGGGCGATGATGCAGTTCGGTTTTTCCTTTTCCAACGGCAGGTTCCTGAAAGCTTCTCGTATCCGGTCGAGATCGTGTCCATCAATTTCCGTCACCCTCCAGCCAAAAGCCTTCCATTTTGCGGCCAGAGACTCCAAACCGACGATCTCATCGAGCTTCCCCATGGCCTGAAGTTTATTATGGTCAACGATCACCGTCAGATTGTCGAGCTTGGCCTGCGCCGCAAACAAAGCCGCTTCCCAGATACTGCCCTCCTGGCATTCACCGTCGCCGATCACGACGAACGTCCGGGAAGAAGTGGCATCCGTCTTGGCCGCCAGCGCGGTCCCCACGCCGAAAGAAAGGCCATGTCCCAGGGCCCCGGTGGAGGCTTCGATCCCTGGAACTTTATGCATATCGGGGTGCCCACCCAGGATCGTGCCTTTTTTCCCATGGGTCGCCAGGTGCTTCATGTCAAAAAAACCTTTATCCGCAAGGATCGCATACAGCGCAACCCCGCCATGGCCCTTGCTAAGAATAAACCGGTCGCGGTCCGGCGCTTTGGGGTTTTTCGGATCAATATGAAGCACTTCGTAATAAAGTACGGCCAAGAGATCAGTCATGGACAAGCAGGTCGGCAAATGGCCGCCGCCGGCATTGCAGATCGTTTTGAAAATGAGTTTGCGGATCTCTTTCGCCTTGGCTTTCAGGTCGGTCATAAGCGCTTAGGAAAGCTTTAAGTTTTGCATCGTTTTAATGTTGTAATACTTGGGGTCGGTCATGGCATTGGGAAGCTTATGGCTTTTAAAAGCAGTCACCAGATCTGTCACCGCGTCTTCGATCGTGTGCTTCGGTGTAAAGCCCAGTTCTCGTTTGATCTTCTCGGAGGACACATGATAAGAGCGGTTGTCGTCCGTGGGCTCGGTTTCAATCGTGACATTCTTGCCGCCGACCCCTTTCTTGACCATCTGGGCCAACTGATTCAACGTATGGTTCTCAAAACCGACATTGAAGATCTTTCCGGCGATCTTTTCCTTGGGATACTCCAGTGCTTTCACATAGAGATCGGTCACATCTTCGATATGGATATTGGGGCGCTTTTGAGCGCCGCCGAACACTTTGATCTTGTGATTGTGATAGCCGTGGTTGGTTAGAATATTCACGGCGAGGTCCAGGCGCTGGCGAGGCGAATAACCGCAAACCGTCGCCGGTCTCAAAACCAGCGTCGTGAAACCATCGCTCTGTTGGGGCAGAAGATAATCCTCGCACAAGGCTTTATATTTTGAGTAATCCGTTAAAGGTTCCAGCGGCATATCCTCGGTCACATTTTCCAACTCTTTTACGCCGTAGACGCTCGAGGATGAAGCATAAATGAACCGCTTCACCTTGTTTTTCTTGGAAATCTGCACGAGTGGAATGAAAGCATCGTAATTGATCGATTTGCCCAATCCAGGGTCCAATTCAAAACTGGGGTCGTTGGAGATGCACGCCAAATGGATTACCGCATCGGTTCCCGGGATGATCTTCTCCAAAAGCGCCACATCCCGCAGATCGCCCTTTACCTCCGTCAATCCCGGATGACCTTTGACCGAGGACAGAACATCATCGCCATAGATATAAAGATCCAGCACTTTGACCTTATAGCCTGCCCGTAAAAGTTTCGGCACTAGGACAGCCCCCACATATCCAGCCCCTCCTGTCACCAAAACAGACTTTATCGGATCAGTCACGGCTCTTCCTCTTTTTTTTTGAGACTTGAGATGTTTTAAGTAGCTCTTGGAGCGCGTCCCAGACCATTTCCGGGGTTGTGGTCGTAGTGCAGCCCTTCTTGAAAAGACGGCACGTATTCTCCCGGCACGGGAAAAGATCGCAGTCGAGATCTTTAGGCGAGAACGCTACCCCCAGGCCATAGAGATGATTTTCCTGACAATGGGTCGGACCAAAGATCGCGATAAACTTTTTTTTCAGCGCCATGGCAATATGCATCCCGAACGAATCATTCGTGATCAGCACTCGGCAGGAATTGATCCATTCAAAATATTCATCCATATTATCCTGTCCTTGTTGCCAGGAGACGGAATACTTTGTGCCGATCAATTTTTCAAGCCGTTTCCAGGATTCGATCGGCCAGCCTTTGAGTGGCCATTTATTACCGACCAAAAAATTGAAACCGATGTCGTATTTCTCTTTTGCGGAAGATTTATAGCCGGACACGTATTCTTCGCCCTTCCACTGCGCGCCCACCATTTCAAAAAGGCCTTCTTGCCAGCAGGCCTTGCGGTGTCTTTTGCGCTCAATATTCCGGCAGATATCCAGAACGCCGTGCGTTCCGTCGTAGGCCTCGGCTTCGCCGGTCCTTACGTCAAAACGGAAGCCATGGCGCCGCCAGGCGCTAATAGAATCCGCAAGGGCGCACAATCCGGGGACTTTTTCGAGATTAATGATCGTGTCGAATTGTTCCGCCTGTAACTGGAGAACGGATGTCAGATTATAGATCAAGATGCGGTCGATGAGAGGGTTCCCCTTCAGGATCGGAAGCGCCTTCTCATCAACGAGCCAGGTCACATGATCGTTTTTGTACAGGTTCAAGATCACCGTAGTCCGAAGGACGTCCCCATAACTCGTGATGCTGCCGATCTCGGCGTCAAGCGTTTCAGAGTATCCGACCTTAATAATGAGGATCTTGTGCTTTTTTTGCGTCATGTTGCTGCCTCCCTGGCAGGAGTGCCCTGCTCTTGAGAAAATAGGATGTCCACTGAGGTGTAGCCATATTGCTGAAAATGGTTTGTTTTGATCTTAACATCGCATTCGCTGCAAAGGCCAAAGTTCGGACAAGGCAGGTGCTTCTCGGGAAATTCAAAATGGACGTCTAAAATATGACCCAAAGCGCGCCCGACACGATTAAAGTAAAGATCCGAATGGCAAAGGTAGATCCGTCCGTCCGGCGCAATGGGAACCACCGTGTTCCGGCAATAAACAGCGCTTTCGGCGCGCCGGCCTACCACTGAGCCGGAATATTTCAGTTCGCCATGCATCTTTCCCTGATGGAGACCGAGAAAGTCCTTTGCGCGTAGCTCAACGCCTTTCGCTTTGGCATAGCACTTCATTTCAGCGATCTCTGCTTCAGGAATGGAAGGATGCGTCAAATAATACAGGCCTATGCTTAAAATGTCATTAAGATCGGCGATACGCCCGACAAGTTCCTTGAAATCGTTCTGCCCTTTATGGTAGCTCACCCGGATCGTCGGATACGGCGCAGGCCGCCGGTTCCAGGCGAGAGTCTTTAGTTTAAGGAAATGTTCCCGGGTCAAAAAAGGCGGCAATGCCGTCATAATGTCCACTTTATGATCGATGCCTTCGAGAATCTCCCAAATGCCTTTGTAAAGGAACGGCTCCCCGCCCTGTAGCGTGATAGGCACATCCTTTGGAAGCACAAGACGGTTCAGGCCTTTCATCCAATCCTTCGCGGATAAATGCGGCGACCCTTGTCGGCCGATAAAAGTCGCACCGTGATGGCTTGTAAGACAATAAGGACATTTTAAGAAACACTTGTCCGTCAGGTAGACACCAACATAATCGTAATCTTGCGGAATCAAAATCTTATTCACGCGTTTACCCTTCTCGACTTCTGCTTGCATTCGGTTTCTTTTCATAGCTCGGAAGGTAATGATGAGGTTGGTTCCTGAGCGGAGATGTTTTGCCTTGCCAGCAAAATTCCCGAAGAGAACCAAAAAAACATCAAGGAGGGCGGACTTTGGAGATTATTATCGCCCACAGCGTAGAACAAAAATGCCAGCAACCCTGCCATGAGGCCGAGGCGAGCATATTCCTCAGGAGAGCCGCGAATAGGACGCAAAGCGCGCAGAACCCTCCGGAAGAACATGAAAAGGAACCACAAGAAACAGAAAATCCCGGGAAGCCCGATCTCCGCCGCGAGTTGAAGATAGCCGTTATGGACGTAATAACCGCGAGCGATAAAATCATTCCAAATAGAATATCGGCCCTTGCTATCCCGGTGGATGTTGTATTCCTTGCCACCGAAATGAATTGTTTTCTGTTTTTCATCTGAAGTCCAGATGGCATTCCCGGTCAGGAAACTCACCGAGCCACTTGGGTTCTGCCGGATCATGACGGATGTTCCCGAGATGGGGATGTATTTTTTCTGCTGTAATGTATCGTACTTCGCGTGAGCTTTGTCGTAGGTGTTTATACCTGTTCCGAAAATTGGTTTGGCCATGATGACATCGAGCGCGCGGCGCCAAAGAACATGGCGCTCTTCCATGGATTGCTCTTTTCCCTGCGCATCCTGATGAATAAGCATGTTACGAGGCATGGCGGCCAGCAAGGCAAGACAGAGCACGATCACGATCCCTAAGACCTTAAACCAACGCTTATAAACAAAGAGGATCCCGAAGCTGAGAACAATCGCCACCACGGGACCGCGGCAGCGGGTCAAAAAGAGAAGTGTGAACCCGGCCAGGGCCAGAGCCAAATTATAAAATGATTGTTTGCGATGCCGCGGCTGAGTGAAATCGTTCCAAAAGCGCATCACAAAAATCGGGATCACCAACACAAGATAGGTCGCCATTTTTGCGAAATTGCCGAAAGGACCGACCAGTCGGATCCCCGAACCGGACTGCTCCGCCGCAAACCCGCGAAGGAGGTCCTTCCCGAACGTGTATTGGATCGAAGAATCGATCATCACTAAAAGAAATGTCGCTAAGAAAATGCCATCGAAGCGTTTTTGAGACTTTGTATCATGAAAGAGATCCATCGCCATGATAAAGACAAGAAGGGGTTTTGCGATCTTAAATAGGCCGCGAAGGCTTTCCTTGGGATACTCGGAAGTAAAAAACGAGGTAAGGACGAAGATAAAAAAAAGTGCAAGGGGAGTCCAGAAGGCCCAGTCGACCCTGGATAACACCCGGTGTTTGACTGGGTGGCCGCGAGATTCAACACTGGTTGTTGACGGGGTGGAAATGCCCGCCTCTTTTTTAAGTTGAATGTGCCATCCGGTCCATAAGACCAGAGCACAAATGAATGCGATCTCCGTCAGGGCGATGGCAAACGTCAGAGAGGCCCACAGCACAAGCAGGCTGATCACCGCGTAAGATTTGAGGTCAAGATTTCGAATGCTCATCATGAGAAATTTATCTTCGTCTCCAATACAACCAATATTTCTGAAACGTGTAAAAATAGGACGAAAGGATAGCATATTGAAACCCCGGAACGCCATCCAGAATGCCGAGCTTAAGAAAATACAATTGAACGAATTTTGCGGGAGGGATAAAGAGGAATCTCCACATGGCTGGCCTCACGCCTTTCTCTATCAGGGTCCTGAGCTCTAAGGGAACATAGTCACGGACTTTTTGTTGATAATGCTCAAGATCGCGCGTGCTGTAATGCAGGAGAGAATTCTTAAGCTTCCGCAACGGAAGGTGAGCTGCGATCCTTTCATGGACCGGTTGTGTCCACATTACGTGTTGTCGCGGAAAAAACCGGACCGGGGCGTCTTCCCGCGCGTCGCTGAAGCGAAGCCGTTTGCCGAAGAAATAGGTAAGGCGTGGAAGAGCGTAGACAACTAAGGGAGCTAACCCCCGTAATATGCCGGTTATCTCCTCCGCCAATTCCGGCGTCACTCTTTCATCCGCATCGATGAAAAGGACCCAGTCTCCTGTGGCCTGAGACATTGCGAAATTGCGCTGGTCCGCGAAATCCGTGAACGGATGTGTCACGACCCTGGCGCCATGCTTTTCGGCAAGAGTCACCGTGCGATCCGTGCTTCCTGAATCGACGACTAGCAGTTCATCCGCCCAGGAAAGGGCCGCCAGGCAGTCCTCGATATTTTGCTCCTCGTTACGCGTAAGTACGATCGCGGATAATTTCATGTTCGCCGCCCCAAACGCCCCAAGGCTTCAAAAAAACCGATCATGAAACCCCATCGCCCCTTGAGAAGCATCCCGATCATGCGAAGCGGCAGAAAAAAAAGATGCTCGATCCAGAAACGGGGGCCATGAAAATTTTTCCACATGAATAGGAACGTGTTCCGGTATGCGAGCGTCTCGCGCTCAAGATCCGAAAACACCTTCTTGAAGCTCGCCTGTCCCATGTGAAAAACAACGCTTTCAGGCTCGTAATAAAAGTGATATCCCGCGCGTTGAGCTTTAAGGCAGAGATCGGCGTCTTCCATGATCCCGGGCAAATACCGACGGTCATAACCGCCAAGTTCCAGAAATTTTTCTTTAGAAAATGCTCCGAATCCGGAGGCAAAAGTTGTGGAAGGAACCATGGTATGGGCTTCGTATCCGGGATACCGGGCGTTCGCCCAGAACATCCCGAATTTCATTCCCGCGCGCGTATCTACGGCTTCGATCGTTCGTTCGTCAAAACTCATGACCCGCGGAGCCACGAGGAATGTTGCGGGATCCTCTTTGAATTTTTCCAAAAGCGGATCGATGAAGTTTTTGTCGACGCGGATATCGTTATTCAAAAGGATGGCGATGGGCTCCGGAATCGTCTTCAGGTAATTGTTGTAGGAACAAAGCACAAGGTTTTCCGGTGCCTTTACGAAGTCCGTCTCAGGATAGTTTTTTCGGACATACGCCTCACTTTTGTCCGTACTCAGATTGTCCAAGATCGTGACCGCGATCGGTGTTTTGGCATGGAGGACCGCCTCCTGGATGCTCGGCAGGCATTTCGCCAGCATCTCTTCCCCGTTATAGTTCAGAATTACAATGCGCGCGCTTAGAGACATTGATCGTTATCCGGTCTATGAGGCTCATTTTCCTAACTGAAGAAGAAAAGCAGACGGTGTGATGATGGGGATCTTACGAAATTCTTTAAGTTCAATGAGATGTTCATCGCCGGAGACGATAACATCGGCCCCGGCCGTTACGGCGCAAGTCAGCACCATATCATCGCTCGGGTCTTGAACGATGATAACTTCGGGAAAGGGTTTAGGTACGACGATGCGCGCAAAACGGACGACTTGCGCCAAAACATCCTTGAAATCCGATCCGCGCCGGTCAAGAAACGTCTTGAATTTTGGACGATGGAGAACATAGGCAAGCTCCTCAAGAAGCTCCGCGCTAGTAAAAAGAAAAAAGCGTTCTTCATCGGCGGCTCGAAGTATCTTTCTTGGCGTTCCGTTCCATAAGAGTCCGGAAATCACAACATTGGTATCCAGGACAGCTTTGATCATGAACGGCCGGTCCCGCTTTTCCGGGAAGAAACCTTGCGAGCCCGTTGCTGCTCGTTTTTGCCACTCCTTTCTCGATACATCTCTTGAATAACTTTTTCTACAGCGGCAGGAGTCCATTCCGTTTCGCCAGAATCGCGAACGTTATCGATTTTTTTCGTGAAAGCATCAAAAGATATGCCATGTTGCGGGTTTGTCCCAAGCCCGGAAAGCGGCTCGATCTGAAACACAGGCCTGGAATCTCTCACCACAACAAAACGCTCTCCGGCCTCGACCCTCCGGGCGATAGCAGCAAGTGAAAGACGAATATCCTTCATAGAAACAATAGTCGGTGTACTCATAAGCCTCCTTTAAGCATGCGCTTAAGCGTATGCTACCACGCACCCCTCAAGGTGTCAATATGCGGCCTTACCATGCCCACATAAAACAAAGGACTTCACGCCCGCGACTTTTTAAAGATATAAAAACCATCATCTTCAAAATCGATCTTATAGCCACTCTGCTTAAGAGCATTCAGGGCATCATCTAAGTCGCCCTTGAGAAGCTGCCGATCGATGGCAACCATATCTGCATGTTGCGCTTTCCAGGAACCACCCTCCTTGGGATGATTATTTTCATAGATGTGAAGTTCTTTACGATTGGCCGCGTGAGGCGCGTAGAGCTCGTGAGTGCGAAGAGAGTATTCAGCCGGGATCGTCCGAAGGATCTTCTCGACTCGCATTGTGCGCGGCGTGATAGTGATCCATTGGCGGCGCATCGGATAGACTTCCGAAACACCGCTCATGAGGACCGATGTCAGAAGGATCCCATAGGCCCAGTATCGCCGGTAAGAGCGGACCTTCGCTAAAGCCATCACAGAGGAGATGAACACAAAGGGGGTCAATGTCGCTGTGTACTGATGAAAGATAGAGAGGGTCATCTCATTACGCGCAAGAATATTTTGCGTGAGCGTGGGAATCGTTAGGATCAACGAAGTAGGTGCAAGTACGCTCGTAAAAGCCAAAGGGCCGTAGATCTTTGCGAGGTAAGAAAATGTGGAGGACCGGAAGAGATGCTTCATAAGAGGTGCCCACCCCGCGCGTAGCCACTCTGTAAAGTTCCCTTCGAGATAAAAATAAGGCGCGCCGGAAAGCTTCGGGATAAAAAAGTGAACTACGGCGTAAAAATAAATGAGCGATGTCAGGATCCAGAAAATGCCGAAGCGAAGCGCCTTTTCTCTTTTGAGGCACGCGTAAAGCCCGAACGCGAAGGCGACCGTCGCCATGTTTTCTTTGGCCGTAAGGGCAAGCGCCAGGAAAATGGAGGCGAGCATTGTTTTTTTCTCTTCAAGAAAAGCGAAGGCCCAAAAAAGAAGAGGCATCGCAACGACTTCGGAATGGAAATCGAAACGCACGGCATTCCGCACAGGAAGATAAAGCGCGAACGCGAGGCAGTAAAGAACGGCCCAGGACGGAGATTGACCGCTTTTTCGGACAATGCGCGCCAGAGGGAAAACGCAGGACGCAACGGCAAAGGCCTGGATCGCCAGCAAAAGCCCCGGTTCCGGCCATATCCGGTAAGGTAACGCGAGCAAGGCGAGTAACGGCGCGAAATGATCGCCCAAGAGACAAATCCCGCCCTTGATGCTGGAGTAGAACCATTCTCCCTGAGTGGTATTCCACACGGCCTGGGTGAAAATGGCCATATCAAAGCCTGTTTTAAACGCAAAGTGTCTTAGCAAGCTCGAAGCGGTCCACCAGGATCCGAAAAAAACGAAAGATCCAGCGATCCAGGGCGTTGAGGCGGATTTCCAGGTTCCGATGATTCGTGTCAAGAAACTCCGGTTCCCGAGCTCCCTGTCCCGATGCGCCCATTCAAACAAAGCGAGTCCGAGTGTCACCGCCGCTCCTGCTGCAAAAGCGAGTAATTTCCTATGAATTATTGGGGTGGCGTCAAAAACTGCGATCCATGACGCGGGAAGGAGGGCTAATCCCCCGCTAAAATAGAATACGACCAGGAGAAGAAAAACCACTTCTCCCGTTCGATAGGCGTTGAGTTTTCCAGCCCTTGCTTTATTTTCCATAAGCCCTCATGAACCCTGACTTTGAGCACCCGGTGTTAAATACGGCCCGTATTTCCTTAGATTGCCAAGGGTCATAGCTCTACGTCGTCAAACTGGTCTTGGACAGGGTGTTGAATTTTCGACCCAAAACCGGATTTCACTTAGTGCGCGATGCATTGACAGTAAGCAAAAAAACAAGAATGGGACATCCCTCTCTATGACAAGGTGCCGCCAAAGACAGTTGGAAAAATTTTCCATTTTCACGATTAACCCGATCAAAGGCTAGGGCTTCGAAACGAAACGGGATATTACCGGAATGAACTTCGAGCGAGCTATAGATCCAATGCCATAAGCTGCCAGCAAGCAGAATAAAGGCTCAATAACAAACCGGTATTTTCTGTGGGCCACCGTAAGCCCGATAATTGCCAGATAGCAGAGAAGGGTGACTATGATCCAGAGAATGATCCCGTGGTTGCTGCGGCGCTTAAATAAGCCGAAAAAACAACCCACTGCGGCCCACAAGAAAACAAATACGTAGTAATGGTTGTCAATTTTTGAAAGGCCCCGCTTTAAAGCCTCGGAGGGGGCTTTGCGAGATTTCTCCAGCGTGTGAAAGTTGTCCGTGATGATCCATGACTCCCGCTTCAGTCCTAAAAAATAGAGGGTTCTCCATCCAATCCTGGAGAGAAATTCCTGGGGATGTGCTGCGATCCACCGTCCCGCCGCGTGAAGCCCCGCAGCATTGCGCTCAACCTCATTCTTGGCCAAATTGTAAGCGGGATCTCCTCCTTGCTCGAGCGTATTCATAACTTGGTTGGGGTTTTCATTGTTACCACAATAAAGCACCCCCCCGATAAGCGTTGTGTAAAGAACAGGTTTCCCAAGCTTATACTGGTTTCGAATCGCCCAGGGCATTGCCACAAGAATTAAAATAAACTGGAAGACAACGGCCCGTACGAGCGCCTTGCGAAATTCACGACGTCCTAAACACCAGACGATAAATACCGTTACGCTCATCACACTTGAAAAAGGCCGGAAATAGGCACTGAGACCGGTTAATGCTGCCGCGGTTATTACTTTCCAGAGTTGTGGTTTTTTATAGTCCGAGATCAAAAAAGCGATCCCCCCCAAAAACAATGGGAGGAAAAAGTGCTCCTCAAGGACAATCTTGGTGGAGAAAATAAGGGTTGGATAGAATGCGCTCAAAAAAAGTGCGACGACTCCGACCAAAGGCCCCCCCAACATATTTCCGACCGCGTAGATGATGCCGAGTGTCATTATCGCCAAGAGAATATGGATAAACCCCAAGTAGAGAAGATTGATGACACCACTCGTCGGCACCAATAAAGACAATACAAATGGATATCCTACCGGCCTTGCGGCCGTACTTTGTCCTAAAGAGTTAATGAATCCTCGTCCTTCCGCAAGATCCTTGGCATGTTGCAACATAATAGTGTCTTCCGTGTGGGCTGCCCCCGGCGCGTAGGGTGTCCATAACAGCCACACCAAGCGCAAGATAACACCCAGAAGAACAAGCGAAACAATGACCCATCGCCGATCCTTGTTTTCTAAAAATGCAACTACGGAGGCACCATAAGCAGACTTGGAAAACAAAAAAAGAAGAACAATGGATGCGAGGAAAAATATTTTGATCCCTACTTCGGGCTGCACATAGTAATTTAAAAAAGCGGCCCAAAGGTTCATCGATTTAAAAATACGAGGGTTGAGGCAAGGCTCTGGCGCCGAAGGGGTTTTCGGTTTTGCCGGTAGGTGCAAAGAATCGGAAGTAGCAAGAAATCGCTTGTTGGCGGAAGCTGGCGGTTAGAATTCTCCATATTTTAATATCCCGAACCGAGTGTCTGTTTTTTCATTTTTCCGAGCGCCGCCTTGTGCCGCGCTCTCCGCTGCATAAATGCCCTTTACGAATATCTTTGCGAAGCATGATACAATTCGACTCCGTATCCGTAAAGACCTAAAACGTTTATGAAACGGGTGCTAAGGCCCTTTACCGGCCTCAAATATATAAACCGTTTTGCCCAATTTGAAATCAGGCTTTCTCTTGTAAAACCAAGAACGAGAATTTTTTTGCAGTCTGGTGTATACCCCTATCCCCAAAGCATAAAAACCAGGTTCCGGATTCAAAAAATCGCTGTCCTTCACCCTCTGCCAGCGGAGCTTGTAATAATCGTACACGTCAGTATTTTCGGCCTCGGTAGCGATTTTAATAGACGGAATTTTTCTCGCGATAGCAAACTCGGCAATGTCCTTATTGTTCTGACCCCCGTTAATCGGAATAAGCCGTGCGCCCTCCTCCGCGCCGCCCACCGCTTCATTAAAATATACGTTATAGTCAGGGGCGGCTCCAACAGTACGGATTGCAAGCAATGCCAGCACGACGCAAAGACCGCCGCTAAGAACATATTTTAAAAAGCCGCGTTTCCTTGCTGTAAGGGCCGCGGCGGAAAATCCTGCCCAAATAAACAGGAACGGAAAAATCGGAAGAATGTGTCGTAATCCAATATTGATTTTACTGAAAGTCGCACTGCCCAAAAAGAAAACAACCGGTATGATAAGGATCGCCTTGGTCAAGGGCGGCATTGAGCTGCGCAAAAGAAGGATAAGCCCTAACATTGCCGACACCAACGCCAAGATAGGCATTTTGATGGCAAGAAGCGTAAAAAAATATCGCTTGTCGCAAGTTACGAACGATCCCTCCAGACAACCTCCGTGTCCTCCCTTTAAGTGCGACAATACGATCCCCAAGGGTTTCATGTAATTTCCGAACCCGATGAAACGGTGAAATTTGTAAACGATATCCGTATAGTCCATCACGATCACAAGCGCGGCGAGGACCCACACCGCGAGGAAATACTTGAGAAGACGTATGCGATCATCTGACTGCGGGAGCTTTGAAAAAAGTGCGGCAATCCCCGCGAAGACAAACATTCCCACCGTGAGCATTGTCGCGGTTGAGATGCCATATTTTTTCTTAAGGCGCCAGGAGAACACCGCGCAAAGCACTGCGCCTAAAATCACAAATCCTCGGAAGATAATTTGTCTCACTCGGGAGGATTTGATCCACGGAAGGTCCCGTCCGCATAAATAGACCGCAAAAACAAGAAATGGGCCGAACAGGACCATCGCCTGTCTCTCTCCTATGGCATTCAAAACCAGATAGAACGCGACCCCTCCCAAGATCCATCTTTCAAATAACGATGACAGAGGCTTAATCGTGATTCCTTTGGATCGGGTCAGATAGTAGATCAGGAACAGGCTCGAAATGACAGGCAGAAGGATCAAACTGCTGATCTTGGACATGAATGCCGCACCGCAGGCCAAGCCTACCAAGATGATGGTTCGCTCCGAAGGCGCATCAAAAAAATGTTTGAGTGCGTAAATGGTAAAAAAATAAAAGACCGTAAGCCCCATGTCCGTCGTATAAAGGCTTCCAAGGGAAATAATGTCCGGTGAAAAAGTATAAAAAAATAAAGCTAAGAGAGCTCCCCCATCACCATATAATTCACGCGCGAATCGAAAGATCCCGATTCCCAGCAGCATCGTCAGAAGTATGATCGGGATCCGTTCCAGGAAGAGGATCAAGTTCGGATCATTACCCATTTGGTATAGAAAACGGCGGCCGTTTCTTGCCACATCGATTCTGTCAGTATTCGGTACAAGCCAAGGATCCGAGATCGGAAAGTTCAGCTTTAGGAACGCTAAGGGAATAGCGCCGATCTGGTTAACCAAGGGCGGTTGTTCACCGAGAAATTCGTAATTATTGTATCGGACCATCGCATAGCCGCTCGCGGAGTAAAAATCTTCATCCATGACCTGACCATTGCGCGCTGCGGAATAGATACACTGCGCCCCCAGGATCATTAAAAGCACCGCCACACAAAACCCAACATACGTACTTTTATTCATCAGCGTCGACACCGGTTGTTTTAAAAGTGATCATTCGTGCTGCAGCTGCGGTCTAAGAGCCTTTTCATATAAGTGTTTTGCCCACGTTGGCGGTTGGGTTTGCTTTACGAGATTCCTTGACCGGAAAAATCCGCCATTTCACGATGGACCAAAGCATACGGATACCGTCCTGCCATTTAATTTTTTTCCCTTCCGAATAAAGCCGTGGGTGGTACTGGATCGGAACCTCGGCGATTTTATAGCCCAATCGGAGAGTTTTGCATATAAGTTCGTTGTCGAATTCAAAGCCATTCGCGCTCACATTGACTTTCAGAGCCAGTGCTCGTGTAAAAGCCTTATAGCAGCCCTCATAGTCGGTCACTTTTTGCCCGTAAAGCATATTGGTCAGCCCGATGATCATTTTATTGCCGATGTAATGAGATAAGAAAGGATCCCCGTTCTTTGTAAGGAAGTGCGGACCACGCCCGTGAAAACGTGAGCCTAAAACCAATTCCGTTCGGTCTTCAAGAATGGGCCTGATGAGCGCGGGAAAGTCGTCCGGAGAATATTCAAGATCCGCATCTTGGAGAATGATGACATCTCCCGTCGCGTTCGCAATGCCGGTCCTGAGCGCTCCCCCTTTCCCGAGATTTTTTTTATGAAAAAAAACACGAATATTCTTTATCCCGCGGAGGATTTCTGCCGTTGCATCTCGCGATCCGTCATCTACAACAATGACCTCCTTCTCGATTCCTAATAGATCGACCGCGCAAACCCGTCTGATAATTTCTTCAATTGTCTCGGTCTCATTGTAGGCCGCTATAACGACCGATATTTTAGTTATTTTCATATTTCACCTGTCCCGACAACGCGCAATTCGGCCGAGGATGTGTGCGCATAAAAGAAACGCTTTTCTTGTATCAATAAACGGGATTGTCATTTAGAAGAGCCGCCAACTTTTTGGATTTCTGCCGCAGCTATCTTCAGGTTATTTTTTTGGGTAATAACGGCAATAAGATAGCTGGCGAAAATTGCCATCAACGGCTCCAACGGGAACCTGTACTTCGGATCCGGCATGATGATCATATGCATCAACAGCCAGCAGGCCACACAACCCAAGACGATCCCCAGGCAAATAAGATTCTCTCCCGGCATTTTTCGCCTTCCGTAAAACCCTATAAACACCGTCGCGAAAATAAAAAAATGAAACACGAAATAATAAAAAAAGAACGCATATTCTTTTAACGATTTCATGACCTTCTCGGGTATCACCCGGGAGGCGTCATAGTGTCCTTCCAGGAACTGGTACCAGAGTGGCCACACCCCTTTGCGTTTTCCCCAGTGCATGAAATACAGCACTTTGGATGCCCCTAGATCGAAAAAGGCCAGAGGCGAATCGACGATCCATCGAACGATCGCCTGATTGGCATATTTTTGCGCTAGCCCCTGATCCCCTGCTGCGAGCGCGGCCGCAAAGGCGGGCGAATAACCGGGCTGTCCTTTTGTCGGGTGTCCGTCACTTTCCGGCGTAGCGCTAGGGTTCGTGCTGTAATAAAGGGAGTGCGCCGCAATGGCATAGACCACAGGCACGCCAAACGCCTTGTAATTTCTCACTAGCCAGGGGAGGTTGACGATCTGCATCACCAGAAGAATCAGCAAACCGTTGGCGATCGCCTTTTTCCAGCCGCGACGTTGAGCCGCATAGGCAAACCCGACAATGATGGGCATAAAAATCGCGTAGGTCCGCGTCATGGCCGCGACCCCGAAGATGATCCCATACCACAGCCACCCGAACTTAAGCTTGCCTCGGTGGATATCAAAAAAAAGTAGTAACAATCCACCATACCAAAGAGGCAAAAACAGATGTTCGTCCGTGATGAGTTTAATGCTGTAGATCGATATGGGATTGATAGAGAAAAGAAAAGCCGAAATCAATCCGATACGTTCGTCGAACATGAGCCATCCCATTTTATAAATGATCGCAAGCGTAAGAATATAAAGGATCAAATGAAAGGCCCATGCAACAGAAGCATGGATGCCAAAAGCCTTATAAAGAAGTCCGAGAGCGACCGGGTAGCCGATGGGGCGACGAGCGCTCGGGTGGCCGTTCTCGTCCAAAAACCACTTTCCTTCCGTGATTTCGGCTGCATGGATGTTGATAATGTCATTTTCTATGATGCCGCCGTTTAGCCCACCGGCTCCTTGAACCCATGCGGATTTTGGCTCATGTCCTGAATATGCCAGCCAGCCGGCACGAAGGAGAAGACCGAGCGCGCAGATGATGATCAAAAGAGTCCTGGATTTTAGCTTAAACTCAAACTTTTGCTTAAGGAAACGCAGGGCGAAGAGAAAACCAGTCACCCCGGTCATCCAAAGCGTGAACTTGCCGGTTTTCAGATAATCACAAAGATAGTGCCCAAAATAATGCATGCCCCCTCCGGATAAGCTCGGCCTTTAGTCTCTGAATTTAGCGATATAAATAAAATGATAAGAAAATCGTTCGGGGATTAAAAGATCTTTCAGGAGTTGCTTCCATTTCGATCTCGCAATGCCGTTATACTTAAGGGTTTTGACGACTGTAAAACCGGAAGATTCAAGCATCCCTTTCCATTCCCCATGACTTGCGAAAAGTTCATGGGTCTGGTTGCGGCTTTTCCGGTTCTTGGTAAGCAGGACCGAAAGAATGTCCTGATACCACATGATATTCGGGACCATGGCCAGAAAAAGGCCTTGGGGTCTTAGAATGCGCCGGATTTCCGCAAGCGCTTGCCCGATATTCAAAAAATGTTCGAGGCTGCCAAGACACGTTACAACATCAAAGGATCGTGGTTTAAAAGGCATATCCTCGGCCACAGAAAGTGCGTAAGTTGCTTTTGGAAGCTCCTGGCCGGCTATTCTTAAAGCTTCCCCGGAAAGATCGATCCCATGAAAAGATGTGGAACTGGCGAAGAGGCGCGCCATTTCACGGAGAAAATATCCGCCGCCGCAGGCGACATCCAGGATCGAAGACGCCTGCGGCTGAGCCTTGTAGATCTGTTGCGCGATCCAGGCATAGGCGCGATCCTCATCACGGATCGGGGCTTCCTGGTACAGTTTGTCATATTCAGCTTGCAGGGCGGCAACATCTTTATGTGCGATTTCAACAGCCATAGCTAAACGAGCTCCTTATAAACGTCTATGACTTCCCGGGCTGCTTTTTTCCAGGAAAACTTTCGTATCTGCTCCAATCCCTTCCGGCGAAGATCAATTCTCAAAGACTCGTTGCCCGCAAGGTTGGACATGGCTTGAGTAATAGCTTCGACAGAGTAAGGATCCACCAGAATTGCAGCGTCCCCTGCGACTTCGGGGGTCGATGTTGTGGTAGATGTTATCACAGGACAACCGGAAGCCATAGCCTCAAGGATGGGCATGCCGAATCCTTCATACAGCGAGGGAAATAGCAGGCCTTGAGCGCCGCAGTAAAGTGCATTTAACTCTTCATGATCGAGAAAACCCGGAGCAATCACGGAATCAGAGCACAAGGCATGTTCCTTTGCCAGCGTTCCGGCATATTTTCCATGAGCAAAGGCCTTCGACCCGACCAAGACAAACTGAAACTCCGGATTGGAATTTTGGAAAACCTTAAAAGCGTCAAGGATGCGATTCAGGTTCTTGCGGGGCTCGAGGGTTCCGACAAAAAGAAAATAGCGGTCCCGGATGCTAAGACGTTTTTTTGTTTCCTCGATCTGCGGCGCGGGGATCGCGTTTGAAAAATCCTCATGTCCGGATGGGTAGATGACGCGGATCTTTTTTTCCGGGATTCCCAGATGCTCAACGAGGTCTTTTTGAGTATGTCTGGAATCCGCAATGATCCGGTCCGCCTGTTTGACAACGAACGGCAGCCATCTTCCCCAATAGAATGCGCTTAATCTTCCGATCTGATTTTTGAAGAGCATCCCCGCGATGTCATGCACCGTTACGATCAAGGGACAGGGTTTTCGAAAAGCAGGAGCGAACGCGGGGACATGCAAGATGTCGACCTGGTCTTTCCGCGCAAGCCGTGGCAGTGCCCAGTTTTCCCATTTGAGACGCTGAAGTGTACCCATGGAACAATATTGGGGAATTTCACTTGAGTAGATCCGGAGAGCCAAGGGTTTTGCAATCTCGAGTTTCAGCTCTGAGAGCAGCCTGTTTGTAAAGACACCAAGCCCGCTTTGTTGTCCCTGGGTCGCTTGCGCGTCAAAACCGATCAAAGCCATAATATATCCGTTTACTTCTCGCTCTGAATAGGGCTGGTTTCATCGAATAACTCTCGGATCTTTGGAGGATCATCTCCGGGGATAAAAGGGCTAAAGCAACCATGCCGGATATGCCACCTTCTCTACATCCATGGATGTTAAGCGTAGAGGAATACTCGGATACAGCTCTCTGAATTTTCGGTATTTGCTTTCCCGATAGGCACTCTCCGAATATTTGACCTCGATCGCATACTGCTCATCAACAATAAAATCAACTTCGTTCCCATCCGCCGTACGCCAAAATTGAACTTGATCGAGATCAAAAAATTCGAGCAACTGCCTGAAAACCCCGTTTTCCAGAAGCTCTCCTTTGTCTCGACGGACCACCAGAGGCTCGAAATTCCGGGCAAAATAATTACGCAGTCCGGGATCATAGAAATAGACCTTCGGCATCTTGGTCAGCTCTTTGCGCAGGTTGTTAAAAAAAGGTTTGATCAAAGCGAAATGAAACGCTTTTTGAGCGACCCAGAGGTAATGGTCGATCGCGGTTTGTGAGACACGCACCGTACTTGCCAATTCACTTGAATTGACCAACGCTCCCGGAGAATCCGCGAGCATATGGATAACTTTATAATAAGCGTTCTCATTTTTGATCCCGGCCTCAAGAATATCTTTTTTGAGATAGGAAAGACCGATCTCACGAAGTTCGTCCTTTTTTTCCTGTATCTCCTGCATCAGAACAACCTTGGGATAGCCCCCGTAGATAAGATAATCAAAGTACAAATGCTCCATTTCTTTTTTCAAGGAAAGCGGCACATTTTCGGGGTCCGGCATGGATAAAGATCCCGGTAGATACTTCGAAAGCTCACCTCGATCCTTAAACGTCAAAAAATCCCGAAAACCGAGCGGATAAACCGGAAGGATTTTTTTTCGTCCGGCGAGCGAATCTTTGAATTTTCGATCCATGTAAAAAGCGGATGATCCCGTGACAATAAGCTTGATATTCTTCCGGTGCAGATCATAGAGAAGCTTCAAAAAATGGGTCGGATCAGCCAAATACTGGATCTCATCGATCAGAAAATAATGTCTTGAATCCTTTGAGACAGGAAATATCTTGAACAGATTCTTGGGGTCCTTATTGAGTTCATCCAGGTAGTCCTTCTCTTCCAGAGTGAAATAGGTCACTTTCCTGTCATGGGCCGTAAGAACATTTTCCAGATACCGCAAAACGGTCGTTTTTCCGGCCTGCCGCGGTCCGATCAAGGCAAGGACGTCCTCTGTCTCAAGGCATTTTTCCGCCCTATCAAAAACAATTCTATGTTTCATAAGTATATAATATCCGATATTTTACGCTTTGCAAGTATATTAAATCGAATATGCGTACTATGTTTTTCAAACATTTCATAACTCATTACAATAAAACAACTTATGCAAGACCCTGCCCACTCCGTTGCCCCCGGGTCGCTTGCGCGTCCAAACAGACCAAGGTCATGCTGCCTGCTCTCCCTTTGTCTCATATCGTTTCATATCCGAATCGACCATCATATGCACCAGTTCCTTAAAGCTGACGGAGGGTTCCCATCCGAGGTTCTTGCGTGCTTTGGAATAATCCCCTTTGAGTTCATAAATTTCCGCAGGCCGGAAGAACCGCTCATCGGTTTTGACGTATTTCTTCCAATCCAGATCGACCTGCCCGAACGCCAGATCCAGGAATTCCCGGATCGTATGCGTCTCCCCTGTCGCGGCGACAAAATCATCCGGTTTGTTCTGCTGAAGCATGAGCCACATCGCCTTTATGTAATCGCCGGCAAAGCCCCAGTCGCGTTTGGCGTCCAGATTTCCAAGGAACAGTTCCTTGTCGAGCCCCATCTTGATCCGGGCTACGGCGTCGGTGATCTTTCGCGTCACGAACTCGAAACCCCGGCGGGGCGACTCATGATTGAAGAGAATGCCGCTGCAGGCGAACATCCCGTACGCTTCCCGATAATTACGCGTCAAATGGAATCCGGCCAGTTTAGAGATCCCGTAAGAGGAGCGTGGAAAAAGAGGTGTGCCTTCATTCTGCGGACTTTGGGGGGCAACCCCAAACATCTCGCTGGATCCAGCAAAATAGAACCGGCACTTGGGCGCCCGTTCTTTAAGGGCCGAAAGGATCGAGTGGGTCCCGTTGATATTCGTATTCATGGTCGAGAACTCGTCCTCGAACGAATAGCTCACGAAGCTTTGAGCGGCTAGGTGAAAGCACTCATCGGGGCGGATCTTCTCAACAACATGGAAAATGCTGGCGTAACTTTCCAGCGAAGCCGAATGCAGTTTGATTTTGTCTCGAATATGATTGATCCGCCATGTCCGGTGCGTTGGATCTTCGAGGGCCACTCGCCTCACGATTCCGTGAACCTCGTAACCTTTTGAAATTAAAAATTCTGCTAAATACGATCCGTCCTGTCCTGTTATTCCCGTGATCAGAGCCTTTTTTGACATATAAACCCCCTCGAGTTATTTTTTTGCTAATGAGCAAGCAGTTTTGAGGAAACCGCTACTTTTGCGTCCCATGCGCGTGGGTGCAACGCGTCAGGGTTCGAAATTGATGCGTTCCGCCTCGATCACGAGCGGCATGTTCCGGACCTGGGTATGGATCGCCCCGATGTATTCACCGAGCACTCCGATAAAAAATGTCTGGACCGCGCCTAAAAAGAAAATCCCAATTAGAACCGGCGCGGTCCCCAGCTGGAAAGAATCCCAAAAAATAAATTTCGCAGCCAGAAAACCCATAGCGATCAACAAGCAGATCGCGGACAGCGCAAAACCGCCCATCGCCATGAGTCGCAGTGGCAATTTGGAGTGGTTTGTGATTCCCAGCATGGCTATGTCGTACAACGCGTAAAAGTTGTTTTTGGTGATCCCCCGCTGCCGGCGCGGCTGCCGAAAAGGGACAGTGGCGATGGGAAATCCTAGCTCACACAACAGCCCGCGAAAATACGGATACGGATCTTGTAATTTCCTGAGAATATCGATAACGACCCGGTCAAAAAGTCCGGCTCCCGTGGCATTTTGTACCAGCGGCACTTCAGATATTCGTGTTATCAAACGGTAGTAGATTTTTCTTATGAAGAACATGAAATGCGATTCTTCGCTTTGTGGCTTTACTGCCAGCACCGTCTTAAACCCTTGCTCCCACTTTTTGACAAATTCAGCGATTATTTCCGGGGGATCTTGCAGATCCGAGGCGATCAGGACGCATGCCGCTCCATGGGACTGCAAAATGGCGTGATAAGGCGACCGGATGTGACCAAAATTGCGGACATTGACAATGATTTTGATTCGGCGGTCTTCCGCGGCAAAACCTTTCAGAATGGCCAACGTCCTGTCTTTCGAACAATTATCGATAAAAATGTGTTCGTAGGCATAGGCCGGCAAACTAGCCATGACTTCCCGAACACGCCGGATCAGCTCGTCGACATTATCTTCCTCGTTATAACAAGGAGTTACGATGCTAATAAGCTTCTTTATTGTCATATAGGGGCTGCTCCATTTTTAGTTACAGCGATAAGATCTTCAAATGTCCCACCATGTCGCGATCTCGGACCCGTAACAACCATTCGATCCAACAAACCCAATGCCACATCTTGAAAAAACATCAGCAACGGCAGAGCTTGGGTCCCACCAAGACCCGAGATCAGCTCTATAGTTTTTCATCCCCGGTTAAGGGGCAGCATTGCGGCTTCTCGCAATATCCCCTCCAGAGAAGTCAAGGCGGGTTGATATCCAAAGTCAGCAGCCCGCTTGTTCAATGAGTAATAATGAGGCTTGCTGCCGGTTGCATTAACGCTGGCGACCGCATCGGCGACTTCATAACGCAAGCCAAAGTTTTCTTGCATGGCTGCCAGTAAATTCGGCTTATTGATCGGCGCTCTGCTGTAACAATCAACAGCCGCATTGGTGGCAGGTGCGGAAAGAAGCGCGCCCACCAACTTGTAAAAATCGGTTGGGTGTAAATAGTCGCGCACCATAGAGCCGGAGGAGGTCTTGAGCTCCGTCTTATCGCGAATGGCGCGCATGATATCCGTGATCAGAAAGCGCGCGGAGAGGTCTTGTGTGCGACTGAAATAATTGAACACGCGAATGTCGATGATTGGAAATTCAGGATGTGCGCGATGTGTGCACTCCGCATGCAGCTTTGCGATCCCATACCATTCTTGAGGCGCCAAATGGTTTATGGCTACAACGGCCGGCGTATCACAGTTCGCCGGTTCGTTAAAACTCGATCCGTAGACCGCGCCACTACTCAAAAACAAGTAACGGCAAGTGGGATGAGTCTGCAGATAACCAAGCGCTAGCTCATCAAAACGCTGGGTGATATCGAAAATCGAATTCCCCATCGCCAGCGCTTTTGCCGGGTCGCCGGCACCCACGAAGTTAATGATGGCATCGTACTCATGCTTGGCAAACCCGGAAAATTCATCTACGGGATAACGCCCTGGCAACCCTGCAGACACAAGCCATTTTTTCACCTCCTCCGGGCGGCGCGCAAATAGTTGCAGGTGTTTGTCTTCCGCGGAAGAAAACGAGACGATCAGGTCCTTGGCAATCTGGCTGGTCGCTCCAAGGAGGGCTATCCGGCGAATAGGGTTCATAGTCCAATTAATCCAGGGTGCCTATTTCTAAATTGTTAGATTTCGGATGAAGTCCTATGATCATATTTTTTTTCATTTCCTCTCTTGTTAGTAAAGGGGACAAGTCCTCAAGCGGAGGAGAAATAAGGGTGCCATCTTTTTGCTGCACGAGGGAAAGCTTCGGCACAAAAGGTTGCTCTGGGCATATAAAAACCTCACAAATGACCGGCCCATGGATGGATTGCACCTGGGGGATGATTTTTTTCACATCGTCCCAAGTCCGGATTTGGAACGATGGGATACCGAAGGCGTAAGCAACTTTTGAGAAATCAGGGCAGGTGACCCCTGATTTTCGATCGGATCCTGAATAACGGCCGGAAAACAACGCCTTCTGTGTATGTTTGATCATTAAATATCCGTCATTGTTGAAAATAATGATTTTGATCGGCAGTTGGTGATGAGCAATGGTTTGCAGTTCTTGTAAATTGAGCATCATGCCGCCATCGCAATTCAAGCACAAGACCTCCCGCTTTCCTCCGATCGCCGCACCGATTGCTCCCGGCAGGCCAAACCCCATTTCCCCTAACCCCGTGGAAGTCAGCATCCTTTGGCCGGTTTTGAATTTGAGCACTTGATGACCTGACAACAACGCAGTGCCCATATCGGTCACCACGATCTGATCGTCATGAAAATATTGCTCAAGGGCCTGCATAAACCGGTAGGAGTTAATAAAATGAGTTCCCGATTCATCCTGCATATCGGCATGCTCCGGGCCTACAACGGGATATTGCCGTCGGTATGATTCGCATTGATTGATCCACTCGGGGCGGCCATAGGTCCCCTTAACAACGCTCAAGAGATGCTCCATGAACTTGCCGGCGTCGCTCAAGATCGGGACTTGAATTCGATCGCCAAGCTTGAGCAACTCATGCGAATCAATATCCACCGCCGCTATCTGGGCGGCCCGAGCAAACTCCTCCATATCGTAGCCGATCTGAGGGATGGCCAAACGTGTTCCTATGCAAATCAATGCATCACAATTTTGCAGCACAAAATTGGCCGCTCGCTGTCCGTAAACGCCGGCCCTGCCAAAACACAGGGGGTGGTTAGAATCCAAAATATCACATGCTTGCCAGCTCACTAAGGCTGGGACCCCGAGCTTCTCAACCAATTCTTTTGTCCGGTGTTCAGCTCCTGCCAACCGAATGCCGTGACCCAACCAAAGAACGGGCCTGCTCGACGCCGAAAGAATTTTTTGAACGGCAGCGACCCCAGCTTGGCACTGTAGAATTCGACGCGCATCCTCGTTGGTCAAACTCTTACTTTCTGGCGCATGCGATTCCGCCACGGGCAACAAAGTAGCATCATCCACCAACGCGGCTTGGACATTCATGGGAATATCGATCCAAACAGGTCCCTGCCGCGAGGTGCTTGCTATCGAATATGCCCGAGTAATCACATTCAACACTTTCTCTGGCTGCATGATGCGATCAGTCCACTTGGTCACTTTCTCGACCATTTTTGTGCTGTCGTATCCTTGTACCCCCCATATTCGCAACGGATTTTCTTCCGTGGTGAAACGAGAATTTTCGTTACCCGAAATAACTAAAACGGGCATCGAGTCCATCCATGCGCTTACGACGCCCGTCACTCCGTTGGCAGATCCAGCACCGGTAGTGAGCAATGCCACGGAAACTTTGCCCGTCATGCGATAGTAGGCCGTGGCCGCCATCACGGCGGCTTGTTCGTGATGAACACAGACGATTTCCGTGTATCCCAAACGAGTGATCGCATCAAATATCTGCGCGTTCCCCGCACCCACAATACCAAAAATATGACGGATTTCCTGGTCCGCAAGGAACTTCGCGATGTGATCGCTAACTTTTTTCCCTAACACGGTTAAACCCTCGCGTGATTGTTTCGCATCATCTGATGCCATTGCGCCGTTAATTTTATAGCCTCATCGAACGGGGTGAACACGGCCAGCCCATAGTCATTTTGGGCATGCGTTGTATCCGGTAGCAACTGCGCCGATGGGCCGGCACTTTTCGGGGATGTGTTAAACATAATCTCGGGAGAAGGGTCAAAGTTTTTTGCAACCTCTTCCGCCAAGGCCTGCAAGGTCACACCCACCGGGCTCCCCACGTTGACAACATCGCCACTCTGCCCTGCTGTCAATATTCTCAAGAACCAATAAGCGGCATCGCTGCCGTAAAGATAACTGCGCACAACCTGGCCATCGCCCAAAACGCGAATGGGATGATCCTGAAGCGCGTCGGATAAAAATGTGGTTTGAGCCCACGGCGTATCCAACGACTGATACGGCCCCACAAATGAAAACGGGCGAGCCACAAGCACAGGGATACGGGATTGCATGCGTGCGGCAGAACAAATCGTTTCTGCAAAACGTTTTGCATTGGGGTACATGAAACTGGCATTAGGCGCTGGTGCTCCGTGCGCGCTTTCATCTAATCCTTTTGTGGAGGCTGGCTGGGGACCGCAAACCAAACCCGAGCTAAGATAGAGAATTTTCTTTAGATGGCTTAGGCGCTCGGCTGTTCTCATGACCGACATCGTACCATCCACAATGACCGACGCCGTATCAACAGGATTGGACGCATGGGTGCGAACGTCAGGGTTGGCGGCGGCATGAATCACCCAATCCGCATTCATGGGGAACTGCCCGAGTTGGCGAACATCCGATTTGATCAAATTAAAATCTTTTCGCCCGGCCAAATGAGGTAATCGATTTGAAAATTGATCGGTACTCCGCGACATAAGGGAAAGTTTGATCCCGAATCGAAAGTCCTCATTGAGGGCCGCGACCATTTCGGCAATCCATGTCCCGACAAAGCCCGTGCCTCCGACCACGACCAACTCGGATTGACGCAACGGTTCAAGCGCCTTATCACGGCCCTTCAAAATTCGGAGGCAGTCGTGGCGCGTTCTTTCCTGGCATTGTGGTTTCATGGATTTCCTTTCGCGGCTCGCATAGCCAGTTCTTTGGCAACTTCAAGAATAATGTCCTCTTGCCCTGCCACTATCTTGCGTCGTCCAAGTTCAAAAAATATATCGCGAGGGTTGACATTGAACTCCTTGGCAATGCGCGTAACAGGCTTCAAAAAACCTGAAAACACACCCGCCATGCCACTTACGACGCTCACCGATTTTATGGAAGGAATTTCTTTCATCAGAATTTGTTCGGCAAGGTCGGCGGCATCCAGGATTTTGTAGAGATCAATCCCCGTGCTGTATCCCAATCGTTCGAGAACGGCGACAAGCACTTCGAGTTGTGTATTTCCCGCGCCGGCACCAAACCCTCGCGCGCAACCATCCAATAAGATCGCGCCCGATTCTGCCGCTGCCATTGAATTGGCGATGGCCAACCCTAAGTTATTATGCGCATGAAATCCAACCGCAATGGAAAGGTTGTTTTCAAGTAGCGCTACCCGCTGCCGGACATCGTCGGGAAGGTAATGCCCCGCGGAGTCCATAAAAACAACACCTTCAGCGCCATACGACTCCATCTTTCGGGCCTGCTCGAGAAGTAGTGCTGGAGAGATCATGTGAGACATCATCAGACAGCCCCAAACTTCGACTCCCCGGCTCCGGGAAAAACTGATATGGCGTTCGCAAATATCAGCCTCACTGCAGTGGGAGGCCACCCTGACTACATCAACTCCCAATTCGAGCGCCGGCTTCAAATCCCTTTCAATTGTTGCAAAACCGGGTATTACATGGACACCCAACCTGGACTTCTTAAGGTTTTTCCTCGCTATCTCTAATGCAATATGATCTGGAGTTTTGGATTCACCGAGTTGCAGCGAGGAGGCGCCGAGGCCATTACCATGCCCGACCTCAACGATGGCAACACCGGCATTATCAGCAGCCTTGCAGTATGCAGCAATATGCTCCGCGCTCAACTGATGCCCTACGGCATGGTTACCATCACGTAGCGTTGCATCGCTGATAGTAATTTTGTGGTTAGGCCCCATTATCCCCTCTTCAATAGTTCTGAATTGAGAGCAACATTTGCATATTCTTCAGCCAGGGCAATAGCGGCACAGTTGATAATATCCAAGTTGCCGGCATAAGCGGGCAAATAATCACCCAAACCCCGTACTCTTACCATCACCACAATGCGGCCATTTTCGATGATCGGACCCAGAATTATTTCATAACCGGGAACATATTTGCGAATTTTTTCAACTAAGGGCAATAACACCTCCGATAATTTCGAAATATCCGGATGCTTCACTTTTGCGAAGATGGTGGTTTGCATATCAATGCAAGGCTCCGCGGGATTCAAATTAAGTATAGCCTTGGTCCGGGTTGCACCTGAAAATACCCGAAGCCCTTCCTCGGTCGTTTTTATATATTCATCGAGATTTTGCCTTGTTGCAGGCCCTGCGCTCCTTGAGGCAATACTGGAAACCGCTTCAATGTACTCCACTTCTGTCTGCGTTTGTCCTATGGCGTAGGCCACCGGAATAGAGGCCTGTCCGCCGCATGTCACCATATTCACGTTGAATTCGGCCAAGGCGTCCTTCAGATTGACGCAAGGCACGCTCATTAAACCTATTTTTGACGGGGTAAGATCAATGACTCGTTTATTCAGTTTTTTCAAAATCGGCGCATGTTCAAAATGACTTTGGGCCGATGTTGCATCGAACACCAAGTCGCAACAATCCGGATTTTTTACAATATAATCAATTCCATCGGCCGAAACGGGCACCTCCAAGGAGAGAGCCTTGAGCATGCCCGGAGAAGACAAATTCCTTCCAATGAATACCCCGCATTCGAGATGGGGAGAGCGAAGCGCTTTGATCAAAAGATCCGTACCAATATTTCCGCTGCCAATAATGGCGACCTTGAGCTTTCCCTTCACTTGAGCCATGATTCCTCGATTTCACCTGAATGAAAAACTTACACCCACCCGTCGTTTCTTTCAGCGACATAACAAATTTTATAGATCCGGAGAAACTGCTATGCCGAGCTGCGTCTACAGGCCCTATTCTCGAAACAAGCCACAATCTGATCTCGAGTGAATTCCGAATTTTCCTTCAGGGTCAACAAAAAGCCAAACCAGCTTGGGGCGTCACTTCAAAGAATCCTCCAGAAGCTTGTACCACAAGGGCTGAACGAGAATCTTTCCGGCGTTGACAGACAATTCCTCATTTTCGTCCTCAGTCAAAATAGTCCCGGTTTTCAGCTTATGCGCCTCCATGGCCTCTGCCAACCCGCGCATTTCCCTCTCCCGTGTCTCGCGCGCGGACATAGACATACAAACCTGAAACGCGCCGGTCACCCGTCCGGCATCTACGGTTAGAAAATCGCACTCGCGCGTTCCCTGATGATAATAAATATCCTGCCTCTGACGATACAAATGCAGAAAAGCGATATTCTCAAGCATACGGCCGCGATCTTCGGAGAAAAAGAAACGCACCGCCCGCGCAAGACCGTGGTCGATGGTATAGATCTTCCGGGGAGCTCGCATCTGCTCTCTCACTTTAAGACTAAATTTTTTTACCACGAACGCCAGGAAAGAGTCTTCGGCGAATTTCAGGAAATTGCTCAGCGTCGTCTTCCCCGGACTATGACCGAACTCTTCCAATTTTTTGGCCGTGGCCGTGATCGAAAAGTGCGCCGCGGTCTGGTCGATCAGAAGCGTCAGATAATCCTTCAGGAGACGAAGATCCTTCACTTTGTGCCGCTCCGCCAGGTCCCGGTAGAACATGACGCTATAATATTCCTTCAGCAACTCTTTGCGGTTCGGCGAATCCAGTACTGCCGGGAACCCCCCGATCTCCAGATATTCATTAAACGCTTTCTTGATCAAAGGGCGCTCCGGACTATACAAAATATGGTCGATATCCACCGGGATCCCGCGGGCTGATAGAAATTCCTTAAAACTTAGGGGGAATACTTTGACGCTTAAGGTCCTGCCGCGCAATTCGGTCGCGATTTCCCGGCTCAGAAGCTTCGAAGACGAGCCGGTGATGATCAATTTGATATTGGGGTGCTGATCTGTGATGCGGCGCGCCCACTTCGACCAATGGGCCGCGTTTTGGATCTCGTCCACAAACAAGTACACCCTCCGGGTCATATCAATGGCCAGCATTTCCAGGCAAACATCCCACAAAAGCGTCAACTCGTCTCCTCTCGCGGGAGACAGTCTTTCATCCTCCAGGTTGACATAGATCACATTCTCTGCCGGAAGATTTCTTCTGACGGACCGAGCCATTTGATAACACAAATAGGTTTTGCCTGTCCTCCTGGCTCCAATCACCGACAGGATCTCTTTGCCTTCCAGAAGTCGTTGGTCAAAATCACGCGGATATCCTTGTGGAATATCAAATTCCTTCCACTCCTGGAGTATCCTTCTTAATTTTTCTCTCGTTTCCATAGCGTCCTCCTCACAGGACATTAGTATAACATATTAGTCTTGCGTGTAGGACTAATATGTTTTCCTTGGAAAAGCACCTATTCTCATGCTCGCCCTGATCGTGGCCATGGCATCATCACCCTTCAAGAACACCAGCCCCTCTCAAGATGGGCCATAGCATTCACCAATCAGCGAGCGCTTTGCGTCGCAAAAAAAGCATTAAGAGAAGAGATGATAAAAAACAAGCGTTCGCGATTGATCCCCGGATACACCCCTACCCAAAAGGTATCGCGCATGATCCTGTCGGTGGTGGTCAGATCCCCCACGGTACGATAGCCGTTCCCGGTCTTGCGCATTTCATCAAAGCAAGGATGTTTGATGAGGTTGCCGGCAAAAAGCATGCGCGTCTGAATGCCTTTTTTTTCGAGATGGGCGATGACCTGATCTCGTGTGAATCCCGTATTTTCCTTCAGGGTCAACAAGAAGCCAAACCAGCTTGGATCGGAATTTTTCTCGGGCTCAGGCAGGACGAATTTGTCGCTCAGGGCAGAAAGTCCTTCGCGAAGCAGGGTCCAATTCTTTTTTCTCGCTTCAATAAAAAGGGGCAGTTTCTCCAGTTGGGCACAACCGATCGCCGCCTGCATTTCGGTCGCCTTAAGATTGTAGCCAAAATGGGAATAAACGTATTTGTGGTCATAGCCGCTCGGCAATTCACCAAACTGCTGAGTGAAGCGTTTTTGACACGTATTGTCTCTTCCGGAAGGACACCAACAATCCCGGCCCCAATCGCGGAATGATTCCACAAGCTGCTTCAACCGGGGATCGTTTGTGTACACGGCCCCCCCCTCTCCCATGGTCATTTGATGCGACGCAAAAAAACTCGAAGTGCCGATATCCCCAAAAGCTCCGGTGTATCCCCATTTCCCATTCAACTTATATTTTGAACCAAGCGCGTCGCAATTGTCGCAAATGAGCCAAAGACCGTGTTTGTCACAAAATTCTTTTACGGCTTGTACGTTGAACGGATTCCCCAAGGTGTGTGCCACCATGACTGCTTTTGTTTTCTTGGAAAGGGCACGCGCGAGTTGTGTCACGTCGATATTGTAGCTGGGCAACGAAACATCCAAAAAAACAGGTACCGCCCCATATTGGATGATCGGGGCAACTGTCGTCGGAAAACCGGCAGCAACGGTGATCACTTCATCCCCGGGCCTGATCTGGCGTGCCCCCAGTTTGGGAGAGGTTAAAGCCATGAAGGCTAGCAGATTCGCCGAAGAACCCGAATTAACCAAAGAACAATGTTTAACTCCCAGGAATGCCGCAAACTCACGCTCGAAGCGCTCCGCGTACCGGCCGGCCGTGAGCCAGAAATCCAGGGAGGAATCCACCAGCAGCTCCAGTTCCTTTGAATCAAAGACCCGGCCGCCGTAAGCGATGCGATCCCCCGGTGAAAAGGCCGGAGGCTTCCCAAAAGCTTCGTCATAGTATTCCCGGACCTTTTCCAGGATCTCTTGACGCAACCGCTCTGCCCTGTTCATGCGGCTCCTCCCACGCATGCTTCATACTCTTTGATCTGGGCTAGGCACACTTTGCTCATGAGGTCCTTGTTTTGCCAGGCTTTGTGAAAATCGACAACCTTTGCTAACGCCGTCTCATTGCTCCATCGAGGGCGCCAGCCGAGCAATTTTCTCGCTTTCGTAATATCGAGTCGAAGATAATTCGCCTCATGAGGATGCTTTCTTTGATCGATTGTGAAGGCTGCCCCCTGCCCCCATTTTTTCGTCAAAAAACTGACGACCCATTTTACAGATTTCGCGTCATGATCCAGGGGACCGAAGTTCCAGGGGCCAGCACATGCCACTTCACCTCGCAACAACCGTTCGCCCAGTTGCAGATACCCCGCCAAGGGCTCCAACACATGTTGCCAGGGCCGCACGGCCTGCGGGTTACGGATCGCCACTGGTTTGCGTGTCTGGAAGGCTCTAAAGCAATCCGGGATCAATCGATCTTTAGCAAAATCTCCGCCGCCGATCACATTCCCGGCACGGGCGCTTGCGATGAGCGTGCGGTGTTTTCGCTTATAGTGACCCGGATTGAGAAACGCGCTACGATACGAGGCGATCATGATTTCGGCAGCGGCTTTGGAAGCGCTGTAGGGGTCATAACCCCCTAGCGGATCCGTTTCTTTGAACGGAAGACCCTGTTCCTGATTCTCATAAACCTTGTCGGTTGTGATCATGACCACCGCACGCACGGCCGGACAGTGCCGGATAGCTTCGAGAACTGCGGCACTCCCCATCACGTTCACCCGATGGGTCTCCATCGGCTCGCGGTAAGACGCCCGGACCAATGGCTGGGCAGCTAAATGAAATACGATGTCCGGTTTTATTTTTTTGATTGTTCGGGCGATTTCTGAAACGTCCGATACATCCCCCCAAACCATGGGGATCGCGATCTTGGCAATTTCGTAGAGAGAGGGCCGGGTCGGAATATCAATAGAATATCCGTAAACAGAAGCCCCCAGTGATTCTAGCCATAAAGTAAGCCAGGACCCTTTAAAGCCTGTATTTCCGGTGATCAGCACCTTTTTACCGGCATAGACCTTCAAAAATCGCTTTACCATTTTTTCCAAGGAGCTTTCCCCGTCTGCCACAATTCATTCAGCGCCTGCTTATCGCGTTGGGTATCCATGCATCGCCAAAATTGGTGGTGACGGTAAGTATACAACTGCCCCTCACGTGCCATTTCTTCAAGAGGATCCCTTTCAAAAATATCCTGATCCCCCTTAATGTAATTCATCACCTCAGGCTGACAGACAAAAAAACCGGCATTGATCCAGGCATTGTCCCCTTTGGGTTTTTCGACAAAGGAATTCACTCTTCCATCCGTTCCGGCATCCAGAGCGCCATAGCGACCTTCCGGCTGGATCGAGGTCATCGTGATGTATTTGCCATGTTTGTGGTGGAACTGAAGGAGCTTATCGAGAGGAACATCCGAAACCCCATCGCCATAAGTCAGCATGAACGGTTCTTTGCCGATAAATTTCCCGGCTTTTTTGATCCGACCTCCGGTCATGGTGTCCTTCCCGGTATCCAGGAGCGTGACCTTCCACGGCTCAGCAGCGTTACTGTGGATCTCCATTTTGTTGTTACTTAGATCGATCGTGACATCACTCTGATGGAGGAAATAGTTAGCAAAATACTCTTTGATCATGTAGCCCTTATACCCGAGCAAAATCACGAAGTCGTTATGCCCATAATGAGAATACGACTTCATAATGTGCCAAAGAATGGGCTTCCCCCCTATTTCAATCATGGGTTTCGGCCGCAGCTCTGTTTCTTCGATCAGCCTTGTACCCAATCCTCCTGCAAGGATCACTGTTTTCACGTTTAATCCTTTCCGCCGCAACTCAGCGCAAGATTGAACTAAATGACTTCACGACCGTGGCTACAGACAGTTCATTTGGACTCGTTGAAAGATTCGCCGAAGAAAGGTTAGAAAATCTAAACTCTCTGCCGTCATTCTAAACCCGCGTCTTAACATGGCGGTCGACAAATCTCAAACGGTATTCGTCCATCTCAAAATCAGCATGAATCGTTATTTCGTTCTTGACGAAGTAGCTTCTTCGGAAGCGTTTGGACTCAGCCACAGGACAAAAACTCCCAGAATCAGCATTGCTATGAATCCTAGACGAAAAAAAACGGACTGGCGCAGCCGATTTCTTTGCAACGATCTCCCGATTCTTTTTTAAGTTTTCCAGATCGACATGAGAGTTCTGCGGAGAATCATAGATCTTTAAATGGTCGACCCCATAGATCTCCACCGTTTATACTGCTCCCCGTTTAAAGACTGGTTTGTATGGCACACGACCACAATCTTTTTTCATGCTTTTTACCCTTCACGCATCCATGCATTAGCCTTGTTAATTTTTCCAGCCGTGGAGTGAACAAAATAAGGAGGTTTCTCCATTATATCGAAGTGCATGCGCGCCAAATATTCGCCTATAATTCCTAATACAAGCAGTTGTGTTCCTGAAAAAATGGTTACGATTGAAGCCAAGAAAGGGAACCCTGGAACTTTTCCGCCGACAACAAAATATCGTATTAATACAAACCCCAAGACGACCGCTCCCAAAAAAGTTACAAGAAGGCCGATCATGCTGGCAACTTGCAGCGGCAATACGCTAAAACCTGTTATCATATTGAAAGCATGCGTGACCAGAGACCAAAACGTATAATTTGACCAGCCAACCCGTCTTTCATCATGCGCCACGAATATCGATGTAAAACGTTTCGTTCCCCACGTGAGCAACACATCAATTGATACAAAAGAACCCTGGTAATCAATAAAGGCAGCCCTCAAGTGGGTGCGAAATGCCCGGAATGCGCTCACATTTCTCGCTGTCTTTACACCCATAGCGCCCTGCAACACCATTTTAGTTATTTGTGAAGCCACATCGCGCAATAAACCGTGCTTCTGTTTCTCCGGGGTGCCATAGACAACATCGAATCCTTGCGACAGCTTCTGCAATAGCTTGGGGATCTCCTCCGGCGGATGTTGAAGATCGTCATCGATTGTAACAATAACGCTCCCCGCCGCTATGCGTATGCCGCACAATAAGGCATTATGCTGGCCGCTATTGCAACCCAGCTGCACTCCTTTCACACCACTTTCCGTCCGACAAAGATCTTCGATGATCCCCCATGACCCGTCTTCCCCGCAGTCTTCGACGAAAATAACTTCGAAGTCCAAAGAATTTGCTGTCATCACATCTTTCACTCGCTTATAGAGTTCACGCAGACAGGCTTCGGCCTTGTAAACAGGAATCACCACGGAATATACTGCGCAATTATTATTTAATGTTGCCGGATTATTTTTTTGCATTTTACCCTCCGAAGACCACTACGGCCGGTTGTTTATCAGGATCATTTCTTTTTTTTAGCGCCATCCAGTATGTCGTTGCCCTCCAGACATGTTTCATGATCATCGACAGCTTTCTCGGATGAGCGCCTGGAAAAATCCTGGAACTAAGCAGATACGATATAAAGAAAGAGTTCAGAAAGGAATAGAGACCGGTCAGAGGCAGTCGAACCATGACTTTCAGGAATGGCTGACACCACTCCGGAAGAAATTGAAAAAAAGTTCCTAGATAAGCCAGGCGGATCATCATGTTTTTTTCTTTTTCCGTGTAGCAATTCAGCAACGTTTTGCTCCGATACACATGGAACTCGACGTTCTTGGGGTCCAACAACCCTTCTTGAACAGCATAATTGGTCAATTCTGTTCCCGGATAGGGCGAGAATATTCCAAATGTAGGAACGGAGATCTTCAGCTGTCTGGCAAACTCGACCGTGTAAAAATCGTCTTTCAGGGTGGTCCCCGGGATACCCAGCATTGAATTGCCAAATGTCTTCAGATTATATTTTCGCGCAACGCCGAACGATTCCTTGACCAGTTTATCGCTCAGATTTCTTTTTAATATATTGTTCCTTACATTTTCGCTTCCGGATTCAAGGGATATGCCGACAGATTTACATCCCGCATAGGCCAGCATCTTGGCAACTTCGTCCGTCAGCGTGTTGGACCGCATCAAACAGTAGAAAGGAGTATTGATCTCCTTCTTGTAGCGTTCCACGAACTCAGCCAACCATTTGTCGGACTTGAATACAAAAGTGTCATCGGCGATCCTGATGATCCTGACCGGCTGATAATTCTTTATCACAAGCTTTAATTCCTCAATCACGCTACTCACCGAACGTCTGCGGAGAAGAGGACCGACACCCCTGAATGTTTCATTGTAAACATGATTGAAACAATAGGTGCAATCATAAGGACATCCCCGAGAGGTCAAGATGCTCCTGATCCCGACATCACGATAATCAGGAGCAGCAGCATAAAGAATATCCCGGTCCACGAAAGGCAACGCATCCAGGTCGTGAATGATCTCCTTTTTAAAATCAGAACTGTTCCTGGATAAAACATTGGGAATATCCGTCAGATCCCGGTCGGCTTCCAGAGCCGCGACGATCTTGATGATCGCATTATCACCTTCTCCAATGCACACAGCGTCCAGATCGAGATCCTTTAGCACTTGTTGAAAATAAGTAGGGTGCGGCCCACCCATGATCCTCTTTATCGGAAGATTTTTTTCAGCTATGTATTTTCTGACCATTTCATCCTGGTCTTTAAAGATATGGGCATCGGGAGACATCGTGCTGTAGGCGATCAAATGAGGCTCAAACTTTTTTACTTTTTCAAGGAGGGAATCCCAGCTGAGCACCGCGAGCTTTGTCTGATGGCCCTTACTCTTCAAAAGAGCGGACAACTGCATGATTCCAAGCGGCTCGCTGTAAAAAACTTCTGATACGACGAACAAAACTTTCATAAGATCCCTTATTATTTGGCCTTGGAAGGTTCTTGCCCTTCAGATATTCGAAAACGTCAAAACAAACCCACCGTTTGCAAGAACAGGTTTTTTAAGGAATTTATCGCCCGCAAGCCCGTGACAAGACCTCTGCGACCGAATCCTGCTGGGTCGCCGTTAGCCCCACCCATAACGGCAACCGGATCAATCTCTCGGAAATTGAGTTGGTCACAATAAGATTACCGCTCATTCGCCCGAATCTTTTTCCGGCCGGCGATGAATGCAGCGGAACATAATGGAACACTACCCCGATAGCACTGCGTTTAAACTCATCCAGAATCGCTTGACGATCGATACCGGGCGAAAGCAGCACATAATACATGTGAGCGTCATGTTGACATTCTTTGGGCACAATGGGGCGACGTAAGAAGCCTGCGGTTTCCAAAGAAATAAATGCATCATGATACTTTTGCCAAATGTCTAACCGCATATTTGTAATGTATTCCGCTTCTTCCATCTGTGCCCACAAAAAAGCCGCAATCACTTCGCCCGGCAAATAGGAGGAACCGATATCGACCCAGGTATACTTATCTATATGCCCGCGGAAGAATTCGCTTCGATTGGTACCCTTCTCACGGATAATTTCAGCGCGTTGCGCGAAACGTTCCTCGTTAACTAATAACGCACCGCCCTCTCCCGCGATAATGTTTTTTGTCTCGTGAAAAGAATGGGCCCCCATGTGCCCGATGGCTCCAAGCGGCCGGCCTTTGTAGAAGGACATGATCCCATGCGCGGCATCCTCGATCACTAACAGCTTGTGCCGATGTGCAATGTCCATAATAGCATCCATCTCGCACGCCACACCGGCATAATGCACCGGCACGATCGCCTTGGTGCGCGATGTAATGGCTGCTTCGATCAATTTTTCGTCCATATTCAGCGTGTCGGAACGGATATCCACGAATACGGGGACCGCGCCACGAAGAACAAAAGCATTAGCTGTGGAAACGAAGGTGAAGGATGGCATAATCACTTCATCTCCGGGTTGGATGTCCGCAAGAATAGCAGCCATCTCCAACGCCGCCGTGCAGGAGTGCGTCAGCAACGCCTTCTTCGTCCCCATTCTTTTCTCCAACCAAGTATGGCACTTTTTCGTAAATTCGCCATCACCGGAAAGGTGCCCATTCGCATGCGCCTGCTCTATGCATCCAAGTTCCCGACCGGTCATGTAGGGTTTATTGAAAGGGATCATGTGCGCGTGCACTCCGTAAAACAATGTGTGTACGGCACGCCTGCTTTATGACGAACTTCGAGACGACACACCGGAAATACCCTGGAGAGCAATTCCGAATACCCCTCGCGTGAGCGCACGTTTCGCCCGCGATCCCATGATATAAGAAGCCGAGCCAGCGGATTTTGCCCACTTTCAAAACACGCATCAAACGTAACCAGCCGGCCGCCCGGTTTTAGAGCCCGATACACAAGATCAAGAAGTGTCCCGGCCACTGCATCGCTCAGGTGATGGAGCACGCCAAGGGCTAAGGCAATGTCATATTTGGGCAGAGAATCCAGATCTTCAACCGTCAGTTCTTTGCAGAAAAAATGTCCTCGATCCCCATATTTGCTTTTAGCTTTTTCAATATAGGCCGGACTGATGTCAAAACCCCAATAATGAATGCCAGGAAGATAGTCTATAATTTCCGCGGTCCCGCAACCGACGTCCAAAACATTAGCACCTGCATGCGGCCGCACAAAGTCTGCTACAAAATCTGCCCGTACTTTGCCTGCCCCAAACAAGTTTTGAAGTAAGCTATAGATCCAGGGATTGTCCAGCGTTGATCTCAAACCCGTTGTAATTTGCCCCATCATGGCCCCGTCTTGGTGATGACAACTGCCTGTTGCACGCCCATCCCGCCGCCCGAGAACGGCTTTTCAATTTCAAAAAACAGCTTATTGATAGGGTTGGTAAACCCCGGATAAGCCGCCGGATCGGTGACAAGCTCACGCAGAAAACGGGATCCCAGATAATAAATGGAGGAAAAATCCTCAATATGATATTTCAAGCCTAGTTTTTGCAGGAGCGCTTCCAAAATCGAGCGTTTCAAATAGCGATTAAAATCATGCTCGACCAGCGGAGGCAGATTCACCAGAAGGCGTAAGGCATTGAGCAGCTGAAGCGGCTCCCAGAACCCCTCAGACAGCACGATGGTCCCGCCGGGCTTCACGACGCGAATACATTCCGCGATGCCCTTCTGTTGCTGTTCCCACGTGGGAAGATTAATTAACACACGCGTCGTATAGGCCACATCGAAAGAATTGTCGGCAAAAGGCAGTTTTCGGATATCTCCTTCGCTAAAACTAATATTTTTAACCTTGCCATTTCGCCCCAAAGTTTTTTGTGCCGCTTTCACCATATTTTCAGCAAAGTCGATCCCGGCAATGGAAGCTAACCGATGTGATTGTGCCTGCCGAAAAGTGGCATACCCATTGGCACAACCGATATCAAGAACACGGTCACCATCCCTAAGATGTTTGCCAATGGTCGCGATCTCTAGGTCTATCATCCAGTTATCGCCCCACGATGCCCAGTGAGACTCGCCATATGTCTGTCCCTGTGATTCCCAGTAGTCCTTAACCTGATCGTCGCTCATTTGCCTCACCGTTATCTGCTATAAAGTTGGTGGTTTGTATAGAGCCGAGCTACCATAGTGTCTCGCAAGAGTTACTCCGCAGCCGTTCTCTGAGTCAGCATCCGGCATCACCTTGACAGAAAACCATCATGCTGAATTCACAGTGCGTTCTTTCTGCTTTTGTAAAGTTGATATTTCGGGCTGCTTGCGTAACCCGTCAGCGGCTCAAAGTGATCCAAGATATATTGGTAGATCAGCGGATGGGTTTCTCGAAACGGCAACCATATTCCGGATTCGTCGTAGATGATCGCGAATCCGGGGTCGGCTGACTTGATCCTCTCGATCTCAGCAAGCTGAGAGGCTTCGCTGCGCGGAAAGAACGTATAGGTCTCTAACATCGGGCTTTTCCGTCTCAAGACCGCGTAAGAAGTTGTAAGGCGCGGCAATACGAGAAAACCCCGTCCGTTCGGAGCAAAGTCCTCGACCAACTCGTTCAACATCGCAAAGTATTTTGCGGTCTCGGGGTAGATTTTGAGTCGGTCGCCCCCCAGATCGACCTCCACATATCGGTTGCGGGACCAACCCGGGTGATTGGGAAGCATGACAAGAATAGTTGCCCCGCACAGCACCCCGATCAGTGGCCACTTGGCCCGCGCTTGTCTATTATTCAGAAAACTGAGACCCCATATCAAAAAAGGGAAAATCCCTAGTCCCAGACGACTAATGTCCGGAGCGATAAAAACATACCAAACCAAGGGAAGCGCCAAAAAAGCACAAGCGACAAGCAGCGGAGAAACCGCCCGCTTCCGCAGGTTCTGGTAAACCGCCCAAACCATTCCAACCGCGCCAAAGATAATGGGAGCCATAAAAAAAAGACCCGATAGTATCCAGCGAACGACTGCCCCAAAGGATGCCCGTCCCAAAGGGGCTAGCCAGGGCCATGGCACCGGTATCGAACCGGCCAAACGATGATTCATTTCAAAGAGATAAACGTGCATGCTGTTCCAAAATGCCACGGCATATCCCGGAACCAAAAAAAACATTAAAAAAGCAGGGGCATAGCCGGTCACGATACCTGTCAACCAAATAAAAAGCCCCCTGAAGAATCCGGGCCCCTCTGGGCGATTGATAGCAAGATACGCCATGACACCCAGCCCACCTACGGCACCCAATGTTCCTTGTTGACGACACAGGGCCGCGATGAATCCAATGCCGAGTCCCGACAAAAAATATCGCTTACGGGTCGGTCGTTCGGCCAGAAACGTGAGAATACCGATCAGCGCGATCGTAAGAGAGATGTCGAATAACTTGAACCAGGGGAACATCCAAAAAATCATTGTGATCGTTGCTGTTAGTAAAAAAAAGAAACTCCTCTTTTGGCTACCGCGGCTAAGCAATACGAGAGCAAGGAATAACCCCATAGCCTGAATGATCGCATTCGCTATTCGCAGCGCTATGATACCGTCATTACGCAACAAGGTCATGATCATGGCGACCCAATAATAACGGCCCGGATCATAAGATATAAAATCGCGGAGAGGCACCTCGCCCAGAAGCACCCTCTGAGCGCCATACCAGAGATATCCCTCATCTGCGATGCTGATCCCCATATGGCCTTGCCAGAGAAAAGATGCGAGCACGGCACCCGCAGCTAAAAGCATGCAGAGAATTATTCCGTGTTTTTTGGGGGCTACGTTGGCGGGCTGAGTTTCCCCACTGTAGAAAGCCATTTATATCCTTTCCTTAATAAAAAATAAAGAAATTCTGCCAAGCAGTTTAGCACGATGATTTAAAAAAATCACAAAAAATCCAGTCAAAAACGCCTCCCTCGTTGGCCAAATGGATGCGGTCAAATCATCCGAAATGGTGCACGGACTCACGCTGGACTCTTCGTCGAATTTTCATGGATGACAATAATATTATTTTCTAACGGCACGACATTGGGGCTGAGCCCGGCACCGGTATGCGATAAGTCGGCTAAGAAAATCAGCATGCTTTTAAGCCTGGGACGCGCGCAATAATTCGAGCGGAGCGAATGCTAAAAGTCACCCTTTGCTTTGAAGCCATGGCCGCAGAGCCAACCCAAGCTTTTTGTAAAAAAACCTTGATGCTCCAGAAATCATAAACAGTCAGCCTCTGGAAAATAGGCCGAGGCATGGTCTTTAAACATCATGACTACGCTGACTCTTTTCGAAACATCTTCAACGAAGGAAGAGGATGCATGTGAGAAAGAATGCTTCTCCACCAAGGAATAATGGGGATAAGCCAAGAAAAGGGAGCTGTAATCCATTTTGTAGCTGTTTATTCCGGAGCAGTGTTTGTAAGGGCGTTTCCTGGGGATCTTTTCATCAAAGTCCATGATCCCAAGAAATCCCTTGTCTTTCAAAACCCTGTCGGCTTCGGCGACGGCTTTCGCAAGATTGTGCCGGTCAACAAGGTACAAGCAAAATCCAAAAAAAACAAAATCAAAACGTTCATCCGGAAAATGTAGTTTTTCGGCGGTCCCTACGGACAGATCCAGGCCCTGAAACTTTCCCACCCCTGATCTGATCGCCTCAGAGGACGGGTCGACTCCGAAACACTTGCATTGAACTTTCTGGGACAAATAGTTGAGATTCGCTCCATTGGAGCAGCCGATCTCGAGGATCTCGGATCCGGGGCGTAGAAATCTCGCGTAAAAATCAAGCGTCTCTTTCCGGATCACCTCGCCGCGATTCCTTTCAAAGTAGCGGTCGCCCTCCCCTTTCAAAAAAACTTTCTCCTGAGAATTTTGTCGAGTAGGACTCATAGCCACCTCCTTGAAGTCATCGCGGAGTTCACTATGAGTCCCCTCACGGAACCGTACGTGAAGTTCTCCCTCATACGGCTCTTCAGGATACCCTCCATTGCTGTCCGCAATGGCTCTGGGTTAAGTTCCGTTAACGTCTGTTCCCCAGTTCTGTGACTGGCAGATGTTTCCCTTTCCAGCGGTATCGCAGTAAGCCCCTTCGCTCCATTTCCGTTAAGAAACTTCATCGCTACTGTGG